>OGYI01000115.1_pt1 | contig 96830 bp, 83 predicted proteins | sample 1576521 | NCBI WGS metagenome assembly OGYI01 (sample SAMEA3541484, study PRJEB24748) | human gut metagenome | biome: human gut; feature: human-associated habitat; material: faeces | place: China | collected 2012
CCAGTAAATAAAAGCGATTTGTGATTACTCGCGAAATGAGTTTCACGGATTCAGGTATTTCTTAAATTCAATACGACTAATGAAACCACCAAGACATACAAACAAAAAACTTTTAAGCAATTTGGCTTGACTAAAAATACTAACAAAATATTTAAGTATATTTCCAAATATACCCGTCATATCATTCATTTTTATTTTATAATTAATAAACATCCCCAGAATATAAAAAACAAAACTAATTGCCAATATTACCTTTACAGTAATTTTCTTACGCAGTAAAAAATATATTAACAATAATGAATAAATTAATCGTAATAAATACCAAAATTGAGTAGAAAAATGATTGGAACCAGTAAATAAAAATTTTCTTATATAATCGCACAAATCAAACAAGAAACCATGATTATCATGAAAATAATAAAATAATGCAATTGGAAAATATATTACACTCCAAAAAATATATACTTTAAATAACTGTAAAATACGCATTTTTAATATATTTAAAGCTTCCTTACCAGATAAATTATCCCCCATTCTATGAAATAGAAAATATCCTGTTGAAGTAAAAAAAAATGGAACCGCTAATGAAACTAAATTATTATAAACCGAAAGTAAAAGGTCATTATTGCAATTTGCTAAAGGATGTATGTGAATTGCAACTACGCATATGGACATTATAAATTTACATATATCTATACTATTAACATTCTTAGACATCATTTTATTATTCCTCCGCGTACTTCATACCCTATATTTAGCTTTCAATCGTTCCATTCTCCTACCTCTATTAATTAAACGAGACCAAGTTATTTAGAAATCATTACTATCATCATCCATGTCAAGTTAATTAGTATGGATTCTGAATATAATCCCCTTCAACAATATGACGAGGCCATTTTCTTTACCTAGCAGTCAATATTTAATCCTTTTTTCATGTAGTCATAATTTTTCCAATATCAATCAAAAATCATGACCATATCATTTTTAATAAATTTAAGTTCATAAAAATTGCTTTTCAAAAACATGATTCAGAATATGTCTGCTTCCATACTCTTCTTTATTATTCATAAGATTATAATTGATTTTTTCACCTAAATGTTCTGTTGCGATTCCCCATGATAAATACCTATACCCTACTCCCTTAAACTTTTTAGCCATAGAATAATATACAAAAGTCATGGGGCTAATTGTACTATAATCTGGATCTGCAGCAAGGTACTGAGTATGAGCGCACTTATACTTTGGGAACAAAAAAACCATTGTTCCTGCAATCATGTTATCTGATAAAAATGCTCCATAAAATTGAATATTTTCAGGAAAGCGCCTTGATAAATCCATAAGTTCTTTAATTGAATGAACCGGTACAGTATTATATTTCTCTAAATTTCTACATAATATTTTATGGAATATAGATATTTCTTTTTCTTCATTCAATCTGCGCAACTCAATTCCTTCATTAACACATTTTTTTACAAGCCTTTTCTTTAATTTAGAAAATGCATTTACAACGTCCTCTGGATAAAACTCATAATCAAGATATAAATTTAACTCTTTATATTCTTTATAATTACGAAAAGATAAACAAAATTCTATCAAATCCTGCCGAGGATTACTTAACAGATTCATTGTTGGTTTTAAAATACACTTACAAAATCCTTGTTCTTTTAGATACGCTTCTAATAAATTTATCAATTCCATTACTTTTTCTAGTCTATTTAAGCTAGGTGATATAATAAGCCCTCCATAGCTGCTTCCTAAATGTGAGTAAAATATTTTTTTCCCCTCTTCCTTCAATACACATGCAGGACATACTGCTACTAAATTGCCTTTTTCCTCAAAAAGTAATGAACAGTCCTCAAACCTTTCTTCTGGATGATATGACAAAAAACGCCTGGTCTGAAGAAAAGTTCCGTTCATTGACACATTTTCCACAAAATAATCCCATATATTTTCATATTTGGGTATATATTCAACTATCTCTAATAATCCCATGTATCATTCTCCCAACTCAGCATAGCCAACACCCGTTTTCCCCATACCATTTCCATTATAAAATAAATATGTTTTATCTTTATATTTCAATTTTACCGGATAACATGCCATTTCCGAATCCCAACCAAATTCCGATTTCATTAAATTTAAGCTATCATCTTTCCGTTCCCACCTAATGCCATCTTTGGACACAGCATATCCCGCAACATAATCTTTCCGTATAAAGTCCCTTGTATAAAACATTTCATATCCGTTTATGTCCTTATAAACCTTAGGCCTGCCAATTCTATACTCGTTTATTGCTACATCAATACATAAACATTCATCTTTAGAAGGAACTACAATTCCATCAGAAGATTCAGTGTACCATATATTATAAACCGGATATGCTACCCCGTTAATAAATTTCCAATCATTAATAACAGCATAGTAAATTTTAAAAAGGCCTTCATCATACAGAACAGAGTGAATACATCTTCCATAACGTCCTGTAGATGTCCTATCCATAATGGGCACTTCAGAATATCTTTTAAAATTCTCTCCCTTATCATCGCTTATTGCCAAACCTGAAAATGCACAAAATTTTGCTTTCTGAACGTGCTGAAATCCTACATAATACATATATAAATTTGATCCTACCTGCAGAATGTCTCCAAGTATCATTCCATTATCATCAAAACAACCATTATTACCAATATCAAAACAGATCCTTTCCGAAATATATAACACCTTTCCGGGATTTTCAGCTGATACATCGATATATTTGATTCTGCTTATACCTTCTTTGTCTCTGACACCTCCAAATATTCTAATAGTACTTTCGTCAATCAGCATCGCATGAGGAGTCATAAAAGTATTAACTTCCCAATCATGCTCCCCATCTGGACAATAAATCAATCCTTTTTTATTCCATTTCATTTTTTTCACCTTCCTCTATACCAAATTGTACGTAAGATGTCCTACCTAATGGCCTTGCCGGACTTCCTACATACACAAGTCCCTTTTGTTCAAAACTTTTTATTGTCATCGCACCGGCTCCAAATACAGTGTCCTGTGGAAGACTTACATTATCACCTAAAGTAGAATTCACCCCTAAGAAAGACCCTTTACCAATTCTGCAAAAACCCGATATTACGCAATGAGATGTCAGCCAACAATCATCCTCTATAATAGTTCTATGACCAATATGGTTACCACTCCATAAAACTACATTATCTCCTATTTTGGCATGATATTGTATAGTGTTATCTTCGAATACAAATGTATTTTCTCCTATCTCTACATTATGCCAGACAAATGCTCTGGAACTAATATACGAAGCACAATTATAACCTAATTCCTTACATCTCCTATATAGGCGTCTACGAACCCTGTTTAACTTATTATAAGTAATTGCAATATAAACATAATAGTGTTGCGGTGGATATAATCGTTCAATATTATCTAGTTCAATTATCTTTTTCCCAAATAATTCTTTTTTATTGAAAAATTCCTTTTCGACTGCAAATCCTACAACTTCATATTCAGAATCATATGTAAAATATTCATAAGCAATCTCAGCAAATTCTCCTGAGCCAACTATCACTAATTTTTTTTCTTTTTTCATATTATAATATCCTTATATCTGCCTATTCAAGCTTAGTTAATTTAATTATAACAACATCATCAAGCACCTGTATAGAACCATAATCAGGGTACACAGGCATTTGATTTATTTTTTCACTAAATTCAAATTCGTTTTGTGAAATCAATTTAGGGGAAAAGCCATTGTGATATCTCATATACTGTAAAAACGTATACGAATTAATCCACTCACTCAAGTTCCACTCCGCAACAGCAATTTGAACATTATCAAATCCAGCCATTTCTGTCAGAGTTAAATCCTCTATTTTATCTCCGACAAATGCAATAGGTAGTTCATCTCCATAGCCAGGACAACTTTTTATTTGTGTAATTAAAGTAGTAAAATATGATGTTGTCTGTTCCTGCAAAAAATGAAGTTTCAAATATGCCTCATTACTTAAGAAACAATAATAAACACCCGCCACCAATAATAATATTGATAATAAATTTAATAGTTTTTTACTCCATACATTCCTTTTTTTATTCATTATTAACTCAGTAATAAAAACAGGAAAAATAAATACTAAAACAAGAGGATATAACATTATTGTATATATATTAGAATTGTCGGTTACACATATTGCATATATTACATTGACCCCTAAAGGAAAACACAGTAATATCAAAAAGCATATAATTTGTTTCATTCTATCTCGCATAAGTTTTACTATGCAATAAATGCTCCCTAAAATTGAAATCACAAAACAGAAAGCGATGATAGCTCTAATAATTATACTATTACTCAATCCACAGTTATCTGAGTAAATCAGCGAAAAGAAGGAGAGATATCCCTTTAACACACCTTTCAATATCCCTGCTCCCCAAATTTCCCCCAACTTATTAAATCCTTGATAGGAAGTCAGTTCTAATCCTTTTATCATACTAAAAACCTTAACATTTAGTAGATAAAGAATTATACCACTTACAAAAACACAAAAATATTTGAATACAATCTTAATCAATTTTTTCAAGTCATAATCATCAGATATGCATTTTTTAAGCAGCATACATAACATGATTCCTAACCACAAGCCTAGATATGCTTGGTATATTCCCAACGCGCATGTAAATAAAATCACCCCCCCCCATGCACCATGTCTAAAGTGATTAGTTAGATACAAAGATGCAACCGTTAATAATACTGCAAAAAAATATGCCGAAGCTGTAAACATATACAAATATGTTACTGCAACCGCCGGAAACACTTCCATCATTCCACCCACAAGAATGCAGGAAAATACATTTTGCATTTCTAATAGATTAACAACAAAACAGGCCGATATCCCTATTAACAGCACGGAAAGCAAACCATCAAACCACGGCATACTATATTTCCCAACAGTACTATTTAATATTTCTGAAATAATTCCCAAAAACCATCTACCGATACCATATGTTTGCCCCACACCAAACAACTGACCAATATCATCGTGAAAACTAATTTTATTCAAAAACATAAAACCATGAGCTATTAATCCACAAATAATTGCCGAATTTATAGTATAAAAATACTTCTTGTCTAACATGATAATATCCTCTTTAACATCCTAAATGATTGATTCTAAAAATTGTCTGCATTTAACTAAATCCAACTCAAATTTGTCCTGGCTGCGAGCCACGCCCTCATCAACCGTACATGATTCAAGAACTGTTACTCCAACATGAAGCATAAATGCTATATTTGTAAAACAATACAACTTATGCGTGGGAGGCGCTATTATAACAGCTGTAGCTCCCTCATGGCAATAAACAAGATTTGTAAATGCACCCCCAGTACATCCTGCAATATAATCTGCTCCATTGAATGTCTCTATCTGTTCTTCCAAAGACAACCCATCTGGATAAATAATATGAAATCCATATTCTTGAAATAACTGTTCAATCTCTGCAAAATTAATTAAGCGCTGATTTGAACAATTTTTCCTTGATAAAAAAATCTTTTGGTGTATGTTTTCCTGAGCTATCTTTTTTTGCCCAATACACATGTTCTGATGTTCATAACCGCAGTTTGCGAAATCAAAAAATCCTGAGGCATCGGAACTGCTCCCTTGAAATAATTAGGAGGCAACCAAATATTATGTGATATATATATCAGCTCTTTTATATGTATCTTTTCTCCGTACTTTACACTGATGACTGTACGCTTCTTTTGATTAACAATATTTAACAATTCCTTTAATTGCTCAATCTTTAATGCATTTTCGTCTACCAGAATCGGATAGTCATCATATTTTTGAATATTGTCAACATATTTTAATCTTGATAATATTTCCAAAGTGAAGTGATAATAATTTGAAGCAAAACAACCAATTAAAGAAATTGCTTTTTCCAAAGTCCGTCCTTCATCTATATAAGCGAGAGTAACTGCATTTTTATTTTTATATTTCATAATACTTCCAGAGGAAAGATCATACCGTCTCCCATTCAATTCATCAATTTGAAAAAAATCACATAAAATTATCTTATCTTTTAATGTCAGACAGTCACTCTGTCCAAAGACTTCTACCTCCTCCAGTTCAGCAATATATATAGGCGGACATGTGAATTCGGTTTTGCCCCCTCCCACTCGACTTCCATAATAATTCGGTTCAACTACTGACGTTAAATCGCCTTCGTATAAAACAGAATATTTCAACTTATTTACTTTACAGTATTCTAATACACCATAATTATTTTTAAATATTGTATGATGATTCAGGCCGTATCGTCTTTTTACATCATGCAGCCGATACCAATGGAACTTCATTAGTTTTTGTCTGATAATAATTTTTTTCCATTTCAAGTAATGTAGTAACCACTTCCAACACTTGTTAATTAACGAAATCATTGCCCCTCCCTAATATCAATCCGGAAATATTTCCTTTTTTTCTCTCTGTACAGCTTTTCCCTCCTTAATTTCATATATCACATCACAATTCTTTATTGTCGTCAATCTATGGGCCACAATAATCAAAGTCTTATACCCTTGCAACATTTCGATTGCTTCCATTACTGCCGTTTCTGTTTCAGAATCTAATGCTGCTGTTGCTTCATCCAATACTAAAATATCCGGGTTGCCGTATAAAGCTCGTGCAATAGCCACTCGCTGCCTTTGCCCTCCGGAAAATTTAACGCCCCATTCTCCTACTAAAGTATCCAATCCCTTGGGCTGCCTTAAAACAAATTCCTTTAGCTGTGCCATTTCTAATACTTTCCATACTTGTTCATCATTAATTTTATTATCATCAATTCCAAATGCAATATTTTTGCGTATAGTCGAATCTGTTAAATAAATAGATTGTGGCACATATCCTATAACTTTGTTCCAATCTCCTCCCAATTTATCAATATTAACTCCATCCATCAATATTTCACCTTTTTGAGGCTTTAATAAACCTAGTACTAAATCTGATAAAGTCGTTTTTCCTGCACCTGACATACCTATAAATGCAACAGAAGTACCTTTTCTTATTTTCATATCTAAATTATCTATTATCTTTTCTTCCGAACCGGGATATGAAAACAATAATTTTGAAATAGTTAACTCATTCCGAAATGATACTCTATTATCTTGTCCTGTTATTACATTTTCTTCTACCTTACCTTTTTCAAGTTCCTTGACCATTGACAATGTATCATAGGCAGCACTTAAAGCGGGAGCATTATAAACCAAACTATTTATCGAACTCAATATTCCTCCCAAAGATGGTAAAATGCGGAATGCAGCAACCGCAATAACCGCCATCTGGCTGATTAAAGTATATGCATTGTTCGAATGAGTAATCTGAAATGCAACTGCCAACATTAATCCGGATACACACACGCCTTCGATTAAATAAGACGGACTTGCAGCCCCAACTGCCATGCGTATACTTGCCCTATTAGCACCCTCCATGTACTTTCTATATTTATCAATAAAATACTTTTGCCGGTTTGTTACTAATACCTCCTTGTTTCCCTGTATAGCCTCTAATGATGCCTGATTGCATCTATAGTTATATTCTCTTGCTTCTCTTCCATATTTTTGCATAGGCTTTCTGAAAATCACCTGTGTAAGTATAAAACAAAATACTACTAACAATAAAAGGAAAACAGCCATTGCAGGTGCCTGGACTATTATAAAAATTATAATACAAATAATTGTAAGTGCTTTAGATATAAGATTAAACATTTCCTTTACAATATTATAAACGCTAGAGACATCCGAACCTAATCCCCTTAATAACCTGGCGCTATTATTATTTACAAAGAAAATATATCCCTGCTGCATATAAGTAGTCAGAATCCTAACGGATAATTCCCTCATTATTTTGGTGGAATATTTATTTGACACCCATATATAGAAGGCGCTGTATATATTTTTAAAAATATATACCCCCATAATCCCAATACATAAAAAAACAACTATATGATCTGATGACTTTAAATTCAACAAGTCTGCAAATGGTTTAATATATGGTTGGTTATATAATTCATCTGCATCCAAAAAAGCCTGCATTAAGGGCATTAGTATCGATAAGCCTAACATTTCCAACAATGCGGCGACTAATGACATAAAAAAAATTATTATTGTATACTTTTTTTGTTCTTTTGTAAGAATGAAATTTAATTTATTTACAGCATCTCTGACCTTTTCCAGTTCTTTCATCCTTTTTTCCTTTCACATGCTCCTACATATTGCAAAAATTCATCATAGTCTCTTATATAATCACTTTCATCATAATAATCTGAAGCAAGTACCATCAATACAGCTTCAGGTGTAAAATCATACATTTCTCTCCAAGTATTAGCTTCCACTACCAGCCCTTCTGTAGGATTACTCAAACGAACCGTAACTGTTTCTCTACCAGAATCTAATTTAATTGTACATGAACCACAAGGACAGAACAAAACTTGCCGTAATTTTTTATGTGCATGAAAACCCCGATGAACTTCTTCCTTAGTATTATACATAAAATATACCCTTTTAACTTCAAACGGTATATTTTTATTTTCTTCCAAAGCAATTAATTCGCCTCTTTCATCGCCATGGCTCTGAAAATTTATTATTTGTACTTCCATAGCTTTCTCCATTCACTCTTATAAGTATATTTTCAAATCGAAAAATCATTAATAGCATCAATAATATAATCTGTCTCATCCTTCATACCATAATACATAGGAATGCTTAATTCTGTCGCACTTATTTCTTCACAAACCGGGAGCTCCCCTTCCTTGATTCTCCACTCATCATAAGCAAGCTGGTTATGCATTGCAATGGGATAATGTATATTCGTCTGTATTCCTTTCTGATGCATATATTTAACAAAAGCCTCTCTATGGCCTGTTCTTATCGCAAATATATGCCATACTGGCTTTGTATAGGTCAACATAGTTGGAAGGACAATGAGACTGTTATTAATTTGACTTAAATATTTTTCCGCCGTAATTTGTCTATCCTTATTTATCTTATCTAATAAAGGCAGTTTTACCCTCAAAAAAGCTGCTTGTACTTCATCTAACCGTGAATTATAACCTTGGTAAATATGATGATATTTATAATCACTTCCATAATTTGTAAGTGCCCTGACCTTTTCCGCCAGTTTATAATCATTTGTAGTAACACATCCGGCATCTCCTAAAGCACCCAAATTTTTTCCTGGATAAAAGCTAAAAGCCGCAGCATCTCCTAAACTTCCTACTTTTTTATCTTTATAATAAGCTCCATGCGCCTGAGCAGCATCCTCTATAACTTTGATTTGATATTTTTGAGCTATTGAAGTTATTTTATCCATATCTGCTGGATGACCATATAGATGTACTGCAATAATAGCTTTTGTATTATTTGTAATTTTCTCTTCAATCAAATCCGCGTTAATATTGTATGTAGACAATTTAGGTTCTATCAAAATTGGTTTTGCACCCGTTCTGCTTACCGCCAAAGCAGTAGCTATGAAAGTATTAGAAGGAATAATCACTTCATCTCCCAAACCTATGCCATATGCTTTTAATATAATAAATAATGCATCTAAACCGTTACCGCATCCTACACAATAATTTACTCCACAATAAGCGGCAAATTCTTTTTCAAACTCCTCACACTCATTACCAGCAATATATCTACTGTTTTGAAAAACTTTTTCAAAAGCTGAAACTATTTCGCTATGTATTTCGTCTTCCAATGGTTTAAAAGAAACAAACGGTACATTCATATCTACTAAATATATCCTTTCCTAGAATTTACTTTATAAAACTAACTACTTTTTATCAAATAATCCTCTTTTATCCATTTTAATGGATTCTCATATCCATGTGTTTTCAAATACATTTTATACATCACTAAAGATATTGTATCTTTAATTGATAGATTCTTATAAAATGATACGATATCTTTCATACTGTAACTCATATAAACACAATACCGATTAAGCAATTGTAAATAATATGGTCTAACATTATATTTATTGCCGTATATTCGATTTACAACGCGATAATCCATGGCATAATCATGTACCTTATCTATAATTGTATGTGTGGAGTTATAATTATCTTCATATTCTGTTACCGCTCTATAAACACTCATCGGCTCATCAATAATATATTTTTTCCCTTTGTCCAGTGTATAAAGCCATAACTTCATTTCCTCATTGTTTCTTGCTCCTTCTTTGAGAAATGCATTAAACTCCTTATCCTGGACAAATACATTTTTCATAGTTCCTATAACAGACGGAACTCCTCCGCCTAATAAATAATTATATACAGAATATTCACCAACAGACCCTGAAGCATCTTGATATGAATTTATTCTCTGTTTATATATCAGATTTCTTGCTGATACACTAAAATATTCTGGATTTTTTTCAAGAAATTCAACTTGTCTACTAAAAACATAATTTTTATATAAAAAATCGTCACCGGAAAAAAGATATACATATTTTCCCTTTGCTCTTAAAAACAAATCATACATATTTGCGCATAATCCTATATTTTTATCTCTATTTATCAGCACTACATTATTACCATACTCTTCTGCTAAGATACATGCAGTATTATCAGTCGAACAATCATTACCAATAAGAATCTCTATTGGAAATTCAACTTTTTGCTGCAAAATGCTATCAATACACTGTTTTATATATTTCTCATGATTATAAGTAACAATACAAACGCTGAGTATAATTTGTTCTTTCCCACATTGGTTCATAAAATTACAATCTCTCCTTTGTTAGTCAAAATAACTTCTCATTACAAATAGTAATTTTATATTCAGTTATATTGACACAAAAAAGATAGTTTATTTAAGAGAAATTCATAAAATTAATATGAAAATTTATTAGTACATATTTTTAATTAGATATTCTTTTTGATTCCACTTTGTCGGATTTTTATATTTATGAACTTTTAAATATATTTTATAACCAACAAAATCAATAGCACATTTCAATGAAAGTGCATTCAAAAAAGAAAATATGCTTTTAAAATCTTCACTCATATAAAGGCAATAACTATTCACTAATTGAAGAAAAAAAGGCTTTATATTATATTTATAACCATATAATTTATTTACAAGCCTAAAGTCTATTGAATAATCATGAACTTTATCTTTTATTTTATAAGTTGAACAATAATTATTCTCTCCCTTGCATTCAATATAACGGTATACAGACATAATATCCTTAAAAATATATTTTTTCCCTTTATCCAACGTATAAACCCACATTTTTATTTCTTCATTATTACGCGCTCCCATCTTTAAAAACTCATTATTTACTTTATCCAAATAAAAAATATTTCTCATAGTTCCATAAATACAAGATGCTTCCTGTCCAGAAAGGTAGTCCAAAATTGTATAGTCACCATAAATTACCCCCCCCCTATAAAAATTTGCTTTACTTGATTATAATGAAGTTTTCTCGCGGATACACTAAAATAATCATTATTATTTTCCAAAAAATCTACTTGCCTTTTCCATACATCATCCCCATACAGATAATCATCTCCTGAAAAAAGGAAAACATACTCTCCCCTTGCCTTCATAAAAAGATCATACATATTGGCACACAATCCAACATTACTTTCTCTTTTATACAAGTTGATGCTTTCTCCGTATTCACTTTCTAAAATTTCTACGGTTTTATCTGTAGAACAATCATCTCCTACTAAAATTTCCATATCAAAATCAACCTCTTGTTTAAAAAAACTGTCCATACATTGTCGGATATATTTTTCATGATTAAATGTAAGAAGACATACTGACAATTTAACATTACTTTTACTATTATCCATACAACTTTGAATACCCATTATAATTCACTCCCATATTAATATATGCCTAAATCAAATAGATACAAATATTCATATCCCTCAGTCATTAGTAATGCTCCTACTGTTGCTGAGACACAGCCTGCGCATAAACAATTACAGCCACTCAGCAAAAGCGTTGTTGTCAAGTATTTCAATCCTTCTTCATACATATTTTTACTCTGTTCATATAACGCCTTACCAACTGAACCTTCTTTATAGTCTACAAAATCATCTTCATATATCACCAATACTTCTCCAAACTTTTTTTGAAAAGCCTCATAATACTCCCTGTCTTCTGTTACAAGAAAAATCTTGTTACAATTATATTCTTTAAAAATTCTTTCTGATTCATTTATGATTTCTGAAATGCCCGGCTGAATCGGATGATTTTTGGGACATTCTTTTATATAGTCTGTTCCCCTGCACTTAACACCTAATATTTTTTCATCTTTTGAAAAAAGTCTGTTTCGTTCTTTCTCAGCATATTTTTTTACCTTATCATTAATCCGAAGATACTTTTTTGCAAGCACCTTCCAGTATTCAAAGTCACCAGTCTTTCCTAATAGAAATGAAACATCTAAATACGGAAACATTTGCGGTACTGCGCCAGAGCCTATTATAACATTTTTACTTTTATTGATATCTGAGAGTGTATACCCCATCGGCTGCTCAAAATAATATTCCCATGCATTTTCCTTCCCAATCTTTTTTTTATTTAAATAAATATTAAAACTGTTTTGCATATCAACGACAGGAATAAAACCATTTTTTAATGCTTCATCAATGCGAGCAAGCGTTGTCATATAAATAGAAAAAATCCCACAATAAGCATCCCTTCTTCTAATAACGTAAAATGTTTTATTTCTATTCTTCCATCCAAAATGTTTGATCCGCTCTTCCCAATATTTCAATTCTTTGTTTTTAAGATAACCACGATAATATTTCAATACAGTATTTCTCCAAAGGCAGGATAATACTGTATATAACCTATTTTCCATTTTCCCTCACTTCTAATTAAAGACAAACTATTTTTTTATATTTTTTATTATTCCATAATATAGCAATATTAGTTATATTGGAGTGCCCACATAATAAATAATCACATTTCGCTAAACACCATGCATCATTTAATACTTCTAACCCTAAATTATACTTATGATAAGATCTTTCATTTACTATATTCATTTCATGAATACCAACAAGCTTTTTTTCTGAAGATTTATCAGCTCGAAATGCATCATTTACAATTAACTTATAATGTGTACCTTCCAACCATTTCATATAACTCTTTATGACTTCGATTTCGTCCGATGCCAAAAAAATCATAGTTATTTGGGAGTTTTCACTTAAAATATTTTTTGTTATTTCTATATACTGAGCAACTGTAGCAGGCATAGGATGACCTAAATTATTCTTCATATCAGTTCCCCTGATATGAACTCCTAAAATATCTTGTCCCTCTATAATCTTTTGTCTCCAATCCTCCTGAAACTTTCTTACTATATCTGGTTTGATTCTCATATATTTGGCTATTATAGGTGCATAATAATTTATCATCTCTTCCGTTGGATATCTATAAGGTATAGATGCATATTTTTCACAATACTTAGTTAAATACTTCTCTTTCGAGTAAATATACTTTTTACTATTTAATGCTTCACCTAAACATATGGAATCAACATCCTCAAAATAATAATTCCAGGCATTTCTTTCTCCTAAAACAGGCATATCTTCACTATACAAAGTTTTATAATTTTGCATATCCACAATAGGTATATAACCTATTTTACGCGCAAACACAATATGTCCCAAAACCCAAAAATAATTTGAAAAAAAACCCGCTCCTGGTTCTGGTCTACGAATAATGTAATATTTTTTTATTGGCCTCATTAACCAAAAAATCAATTCATTATTTATAAAGTATTTAAATTTCATAATTGCACAATGAACAATTTTAATAATTTCCTTTTTAGCTGCCATTAAATTTACCTTAATTGTACTCCTTAATATGGTTAATAAGTCTCTTTTTTAAAACCTTTTGAATAGGATATTCTACAAAATTATATACAACAATTGATAGTAATAATGTCACAATAAATGATATTATAATAATTAAAATATCATTAAAATTAGAAGTGTTTTTTAAGTATGCAGCTAAACCCAATATTAAAGGATGAACCAAATAAATAGTATATGAATACTTATCTAAAAAATTGAGTAGTTTATTTTCATAACTACATTTCTTATTTAATAATAAACCATTTAAGAATAGCAGAGAAAATATCATTGAATATGTTATTGCCATATTACCGCTTTGAACTAGATTAAATAAAATACCTAAATTCAGTAATATAGACAAGAACAATTCTTTATTTTCCCGTAATGCAAACCATATAATTATACCTAAGCCGAAGTATGGAAAATTGTTAACACATTCTAAAAAATCAAATTTGAAAATTGACCAAATGTATGAAAAGAAAAAAAGGCCAATCTCTAACAATACTGCTGCTCGAAAATTTCTTATGTATCTTTTCGCAATTGGTACTAATACGTAAAAACTGACAAAGACAAAAATTGACCATGTTGCACCCAAATTATACCATAATCCCTCTCCTCTTGGTGCCCAACAATTTGCTAATCCCCAATATCTCAACCATCCAAATCCAAACTTATCAGGCTGCATATCCTTTAAGTAAAATACATGCACAACAAAATAGTAAAAAATCATCAAATAATATAAGGGTAAAATTCTAATTGCTCGTTTAAAATAATATTCTATCGCTCCATTCAGGCCTGACTTAACAACACTGTTAAAAGCCAAAAAACCGCTAATTATAAAAAATAGTTGTACTCCTCTTGCTCCAAAATCAGTTATAACCCTAATACTACCTTCTAAACCAACAGCGATACCAAAATGAACACAAAAAACCCCTATGCAAGCAGTCACCCGTAAAAGACTAATAATTTCACTATTTAACTTCGTTAATTTAATACTATTTTCAGCCATATTTTTCCATCCCAAAAAAGTACACATTTACATTTTTTATATTTCCCCAAATATCTTTTCAAGTTGTAATACTTTATCTTCAGTTCGAAAATGCTGCATTACAAAACTTTTCATCTTTTTCCCATTCTCTATACATAAATCTTTATCAACACAAAGGCGTTTCATAGCTTCCGCCATTTCTATCTCATCTTTAACAACAAGACAGCCATCCAAGTTTCTGGCACACCCCACATCGGTAGATATTGCTGCCAGTCCTTTAGCGCCGGCTTCACACAATACTAAAGAAAAGGATTCCCAATCACTACCTAAAACAAATATATCACTATTATCATAGAGCTGATATACTTCATTTCGCGACAATCCATATAAAATATCCACATCACGAAATCCCATCGAATCTAACCTCTTTTTTTCTTGTATGAGTTTTTCCATATATTGATTAGGGCTACTGCCGCAAAATATCAATTTAGCATTATTTAACGATGTCATATAAAAAGCTTTTAATATTCTTAGTTGATTCTTATTTTGATTATAATTTGCCACATTTAAAAAAACAGTTTTTTTTATGTTTTTGCTTCTCATCTTTTCTTTAAAACACTGATCCTCCACAGCATTTTCTAAAATCCTATAATTCGTCAAGTTATATTTAATACCATATTTATAATCACTTCCCTTATTCGATATATAAATAATAGAATCTAACTTTTTCATAAATTTTTGAGCATTTAAGTAATACCACTTCCAATAAAAATGATTTTTCAAAGATGTTATTTGCCGATATCTAATATCTTTCCAAACAGGATACTTATCCAATACTCCACTATATTTCAAGCCACTATAGCCATGTGAAAAAAGAACTTTCTTACATTTGAATTTTTTTATTACTTTTTTCACCCAATCAAAGGCCCACGTTTGAGTACACACAATCACTAATATATCAGGTTTAAAGCTATCAATAAATTCAAAATATCCTTTTCTATCTCCATTATATTTCATGCCTTGCTTTCTAATGTCAAGCCGATGTATTTCTACACCTTTGAACGTATCAGATGCTTTATATTTTCCCTTGTCTTCAGTGACTACTGCTATATAATGTCCTCTATTTGCTAATCCTTCAGCCAAATATCTGGTAACAATTGTTACTCCATCTTTTTCAGGATAATATGAATGAACAGCAAACAATATTTTCATTACCTATGCCCCTTATTTCTACTCCACAATATACTAACTTGTCTTAATAGAATCGTAATGCAAAATGCCAAAATCAAAGCACTATAAACTATTAGTATGGTATAAATAGGTAATTTAAATAAGATTACACTTGCACACATAAATAAAACTCCTATAAATATAGTAATTAGTAAAACATTTCTATAGCTAATATTTTTTTCAATTTGCTTTTTTTCCCAAACCACTCTATCATATAATATCCACTGTTCCTCAAAGTACTGCTTATAATAAGGACTGTCCTTAGCTTCCCTCCACCAATAATAATACCCAGGCATAATACTTACCGGATTCCAGGGTTTGCCATGATCTGAGCGGGAGGAAAAATGCAATAACTTACACTGCTTTTCACACTGCACAATATAGTCATACCCCCACTCCTTAATCGCCTGGCTATTTTCCTCTATACAGGACTCTTTTCCGGGAAAGTACTTGATTTTTCCTGCAAAGAGTAAGCCAAATGTTAATTCCTGCTGAGAAAAGCCAAATTTTTTATTTGCTTCTGCATTTACTTTCAATATATCCTGCAGTGTAAAATCATTTCTTATTTTCTCAACATCATATACGGAACCGACAAAGGTAAGCGTATCACCGCCATGTTTTTTCATAAGTTCACGATGTCTCACCGGTTTATGTTCCGGTCCGGGGCATGCCGCATAACATCCATGCATATCTGCATCATACATTTCCCGTAATGATCCCATTACCAACACATCAGATTCAAGCATTACTATACGTTCTACATCATTGGGAAGAAGATCGTGAAACAACCAGTAGCATGCCAGTGTGGCAAGAGGCCAGTGATTCTTGTCTCCCAATATAATCTGTTTTTCCGCCACCTTTTCATCAAAGTGTAATATTATAATCCGATGTCCCAACTCTCCCGCAAGGTTTCTTTCATTTATTACATCGTTTTCTTCCAGATCCTCAGAAACAATATAAAGATATACCTCTGAATCCGTATTTTTTTCAAATAAAGATTTAATTGCCACATACGCATATTTTAAATTTTTTTTAGATGTTGTAATATAAACATTCATTCTGGGTTTCATAAGTATATCCTTCTGAAATAACCGGTGCATTACTTATATTCCGGTGCCATATATTTTTTCAATTATATCGTTCCACTGTCCCCTGATTCTTAAAATATGGGAGATAATATCTCGGACCGCTCCATATCCGCCTTTTACAGTGGATACATAATCCGCCACACTTTTTACTTCTTCACAGGCATCTGCCGGACAGCCTACAAACCCTGCGAAACGCATACCGGAAAGGTCGTTCAAATCATCTCCCAAATATCCTATTTCATCTTGCCTTAGCTTTTCTTTTTCAATAAAATTCTTTAAATATACTTCTTTATCTTTTATATTTTGCACTATATAATCGACTTTTAATTCTGCCATTCGTCTGGATACAGCCTCGCACTGTCTGCCGGTCAGCACCATTATTTTCATATTAGCTTCCCTGGCGGCAAAAAAACCGGCAGCATCCTTAGTACAAAACTTTTTATACTCATTACCATGTTCATCATAATAGATTCCCGCATCCGTCATAGTACCGTCAACATCTATTATAAGAAAATTAATTTTATTATAATCCATCTATCCCCTTCCTTTTCCTACTCATACTTTGAAGGAGTAAGAAAGATAAGATTCATCATACTATCTTTTAGATCGTCCACATATTTCTTGATTCTTACATTTTCTTCTTTACCTTTTGTGTGGATGCTGACCATATAGGTATCTATATAGTTATTCCCGGCCTCATCATAGCCATCAAATCCTGCAATATAAATATCCTGTATTCCACATTTACGCAAAAGCTTTATCAACATAATAGTACAATTATCACATCGTCCGTTATCATCAATACTTAAATCAGAATAATTAACTATAAATTCTGCTTTTCTTCCTTCTTCCAACAAATTAGACGAAATGATACAATTCCTTTCATCAATCTGTTCTTTCCACGCATCATACCTTCTTGCATTGGAAAAGAAAGCAAAATCAATTTTATAATTTGTTGGTATAAAATTAGCCGAAATAATAACAGTTTCCCCGGAATTGATAAATTTCTGAATATCATCTTTATAACTGCTCAGACTTGACCCAGGCGCTAAAACAATTATCCTTTTTTTATCAAATTTTTTCTTTAAAACATTTATTGTATCTGAGTCATCAACAATATTGCTCTGGAAATCCAAATATATCTTTTCTATATAAGTTTCATCATATACCGTTTTTTTATTCGTTTCTATTTGAGAAAGAATCTGATTAATCTGTTTTGCATTCAGACGTCCCTTTTCCAGCAAATATTCCGCATAATTTCTATGAAGATTATATTTTGCAGAGAGGGCATATGCAATATTATAGCCCCATGGTTCTATTTCTTTAAAATGTACGATATGTTCATCAATTCCATCCAATACAGGATTTACATTATAATGCCCTTCTTGTTTCCTGTTCATATAATCCATAATCAGTTCCATGCAAAGATTACCTGGAGCTCTTCCCATGCCAAACATTGATGCATCAATTACACTTTTACGATTACCCGACTGTAATTCAATATACTCCTGAGCCAGTGCATATGACTGTGCAAGATTTTCATGCAGATGAAGCCCAATAATTATATCCTTGTTTAAATTGTGTTCTACCAGGGAATATATTCTCAATAAGTCTTCTTTCATCATTGATCCAAATGTATCTACGATAGAAAATGCATAGGGCTTAATCTGATTTACCTTATCAATAATCTGAAGAAGCTGTGCATCTGTATATCCCATTATATTTATCGGATTGCAAAACACTTGATATCCCTTTTCCTTTACACGCTTAACAAAAGCCAGTCCCTCATCGATATCATAATCATGAAATGTCACTCTGACTGCATCAATCGTATCTCTATCATAGTCTTCCAATTTTTCCACATCATATTTATTATGCAGAGCCATTGCCGTAAATTTTGTATTACCGCGCTTATCCGGTAAAATTGGTATCATCTCACTGCAATTGTTGAATACCGCCTTGTCGGCATTATATTCACAATTACGCAAAAATCCAACCTCCACATAATCGACCTGTGCTTCAATCAATTTACGGATAAGACTTCGAATTGTCTGAAATCCAAAATTCCAATCATTTATATAACCGCCGTCACGCAAAGTGCAATCCAACAATTTTATCTGGGACATTTTGTTATCTCCTATATTTCTTCGCCTTCATTCATCTGATACATTGCCTTCGCAGATACATAATCGTAGACATCATCAATATCCGCTGCTTCCCGCTTATTAACAATCAATTTATATGCTTTGGGGCCATAGTTATAATGCCATTCGATTATTTTATCTTTAGGCGCAAGATTTATTCCATTTGTAAAATGATACAACATTGGTAATTGTTCTGAGTTTTTATGTTCAAGTCCCATTTTGAAATTTACAGGTCCATTATCATCCATCAAATATGTCTGAAATGGGCAGCATGTTATCAGGGAATCATAGCCTTCATTCAGCTTTTCAAAATACGTCGCTATCGCCTTTCTGTAAAGATACGGCTCGACAAGCGGTGACGTGGCACATGCCCACATAATATGTTCGTTGGGAACTTCCTTACAGATATACTCCAAAAACATACCGAAAGGTACAGACTCATTTGCATATTTTTCAGGACGTTTCATTGCTGTAACACCTTCCTCTTCTGCCATTTTAAGCATAATGTCAGAGTCAGATGAGACAATAATATCTGTTATTTCCTCTACCTGCTTAAGCTGCCTTAATTTATGAATTAGAAGATTGGTTTCCCCGAAGGGCAAAATATTCTTATTGGGAAGGCGGGTACTGTTTCCTTTTACCGGAACAATTGCTGTTATTGTTTTTTTCATGACGTTATCCTCCATTATAAATCTTTATTATCCAACTGCTCTGCAATTCTGTTAACTATACTTTGTACTTCTATATCATTAGTTTGCTCAAAAGCTAAGTTCCTGGCTGTATCTTCTATTTTTCTGTGAGCGTCTCGCATTGGTTGTAATAACTTCCATTGTATTTTTTCGTTATTAAGCAGTTTTAAATATATGTTATATAAACAATCTAACTTGGAAACCTGATGAATAATACGGGTACCTACTCCCTGCTTTACCCTGTAATTATTAAGACTTTCTTTTGTTAATGTATAATATGGATTACTTAGAACTTCTTCAGCCATATCGGCAAACTTAACATAACTTGGTTTTTCCCAATCTATCGAATAGACAGTATCGATCAACTCCTCTTTAATCGGGAATTTCCCTCCCACTTCAAAAATACTTTTTTCAAAAGCCTCAAAAGTCTTTATTTTATCAGCCCCTTTAATCATCTCCAACTCATAATCCTCAGAAGGTTCTATCGGAAATATCATATAACACATTTTTCGGGCAAGAAAAGCTTCAACAAATGTAGAACTATTGCCTGTATAAACTTTATCACTGATAACAATCCATTGTTTAATTGATTTATCACCAATAACCCGAAAATTATCAAGCTTCTTTTCCAGCTTTTCTGCCTGATAGCTAATTTCAGCAGGATGGGGTCTGTAAATAAACACAATATCTTTTCTGCTCTCACAGATTTTGCTAATCCATTCTAAAATAATCGCTTTTGACTTAAGCATATATTCAAAATAATACTGTCTCCATCCCTCACCAAAACGTGTACACATTTTGTTTAAATAACTTTCATCTAAAGTATCTGAGAAGAAGGGAGATGCAAATAAATAAATTTTTTTATTTACGTCAATATCATATTGCTGCAAAAGTTCTTCCTTGGATAGATAATAGCCTCTAAGCTCATCCCGCAGGAAATCCATACCCACATGTCCGATTACCTTAATTTTTTTAGGATCCATACCAACAACATCAAGCATCCTGCGTCTATTCACTTCTCCCCAGGAAACCCTTACTACTTCTTTTCCAATGCCGGAATAATTTTTAAACGCGTTTGAATTTTTTTCATCCATGGGATAAATAATATTTTCCCACTGTAAATCTATAGCTTTCTCAAATTTGACATACCTCTTAGTATGCCATTCCATAGTATCATTTCCATAACATGCCATCATAACTATAACTTTTGCATGATAGATAGGTTTTACAGCCTTGGCTGCTTTCTCATCTTCAATATGAATAATATGTGTACGATATCCCCGCCTATCCAATTCATATTTCATCAAGCAAATATTTTCAAGTTCTCTGACTTTATGTTCATAAATAAATAAATAATCCAATTCTATCGGCTTTTTCCCACTCATCGACGTCGTCCTTTTTCTTTTTAATAAACCTATAATATTATAACACGGTCCTTACTTTTTTAATAGGGTGAATGTCTTGATTTTATAAGCCCTCTAACTCCTGTATAAATCGGGGAACATTCTTATCTACATTAAAATTCTCTTCCCATAATTTAAAAGATGCCTGACGCATGCTTTCTTCTTTTTCCGAACCGGCATCCATTATTTCACGAATAGCTTCTGATATATCAGAAACCGAAGGATTTTCCGCAAGCAATAGTCCGTTCTTATCAATCATATATGGTATGTCTCCCACCCTTGTTCCTATAATAGGAATCCCATAAGACATAGCTTCCATTATTGATACCGGGCACCCTCCTTCTGTGGAAGAGGTTGTAATGAACACTGAAACTTTATTACTTTTATAAAATTCAATAACTTCTCTATTATCTACCTTTCCCCTGAAATTATACTTTATATTTGATTTACCTTTCAATTTTTTCTCTGCAAGAGTTCTTATTTCATTCCCCTGCTCTCCATCTCCAAAATGAATCCAATATATATCAATATCATCTATTCCAGCAAGGCCTTCTATTATCAAATTTACCCTCTTTAAAGAAATTATATTAGAGCAGCTGATAATTATCTTTTTACCGCTCTCAGTCCCTGGCTCCTGTCGTCCTGCTCTATGAACTCCCAATCTGCTGACTCTGGTTCTATTTATATTCAAATTTGGATAGGCAGTTAAATAGTAATTTCGAGGAAGTTCTGCCGCAAAAAAAAGTCGGTTTACCCTCTGATTTATAATGTTTTTAAAAGGCTGCCTGCCAAATGCATATCTCTCATTATACAAATCTCTTCCATGCAGCCTGGAAACAACTTTATATTTATGGTTTTTATATTTATGCTTTATGAGTGACAAAGTATATTCATCACACCAAAATGTATAAAATATTCCTTCAAACCGGGCTATATCAATATTATTATTTATAAATTTATAAAATTCTTCTGCACATGCATAAAACTCTATACTTTTCCAGGTTCTGCCCACAATTTCCTTTTTCTGCTTTATGATATCAGCGAATTCCTTCCAGCCACATATATCCAGCCAAAAGAGAAAAAAATATCCAATTTTTTTGAATATACTTAATTTTTGATGATAATGTAAATAATTAACATTCTTGTTTAAACCGGTCCCTATCTCATCAGAATTTGACGTTGATATCACTGATAATCTGAAATGTTCACTCAGGCTGGCAATTTCGGGCAGCACAAAAACGATGTCACCGCCGCCAAATCCATATGGATAATCTTTAGTTATTAGAATCATTTCTTTTTTCATGTCAAATGCATCCTTTAAACGAATCCACTTTATTTATACAGCCCCGCTTCTTCAAAAACCAATATATTCTTCAATTGGCTCCATAACATGGCACATATCTACTTTTTGTAAAGCATAGTTCCTGATTTCTTCAGTAATTCCGGCCATCCCCTGTGGAAGTTCGGAAAGCCAGTCATAAAATTCAACAATCTTATTAATCTCCGCTTTATTATTATTATTAGGTAATTCCAATGAAAACTGAAAATTTTCTAATGCGCGTTCTTTGCAGCCGGTTACAATAGGCATCCCTTTTGCTAAATATTCTGATACTTTTAACGTACTTATACTTTGAACACCTACTTTATACAATCCAAATGCTGCCAGTGCAATATCAGCCTGATTATATATTATGTCTAAATCCTCTCCTACCTTACGCCCACAAAAAATTATATACTTATCTAACTTCAGTTTACTGCTTAAACGTTTTAATTTTTTCAGTTCACTGCCTTCTCCTACAACGTAAAAAAAAAGCTTCCGCGTTCCGCCTTTCTTATAATACTCATATAATCCTTTAATAATTCTTTCATATCCATGTGAACGTTGCAGGTTCGCTACTGCTATCAGATTAATAACATCTGTCTTTTTATTATTCTTTCTACAAACCTTTGTAATATTTTCTACAGCAACGCCGTTCATTGTTTTTATAGTAGGTACATTAAAGATTATATCATTATCCGAATAGGTTACAAAACGATCTATTACATCTTTTAATTGCATTCTCCAAAATCTGTCTTTAAAATAAAAAGGCCATGTATTCCATTTAAGGAACTCATCCTTATCATAAGGATAAGTAAAAATTTCCACTACTATTTTGCACTCCGGGTATTTTCTTTTTAGACTTCGTAAAAAATTAATATACAGTTTATCTGCAAGTATTTTTCTTATATAAACAAAATCCGGAGACTGCATCTGTTCAAGAACCTCATCATAATTTCTTGGAATTGAGTGCAGTGGCATTAGACCAATGATACGTTCTCCAATTTTTCTATTAGCAACTTTTATTTCTAATTCGCGCACATGGAAATGCCTGGATAATAACTCTATCTGATAATCTATCTTCCTCGCAACACCAATACTGCTTCTGCCTTCCGAATGAATATAATATCCATTCTTCACAATACTTTTCTTCACTGAACGCCACTCCACTTCCCACTTTTCTGTCTCATATAATCACATATTCCCAAACAACCGGCATATATCATTTTCCATTTTCCTTGCAATGCCCAAACTCCAAAGCAGCCCATTCTGTTTATAATATAATATAAAAAGAAAAATACAAACCGAAGCAACGGCATCCTTTTGCGCATACACATTATCCAATTACGGCTGATATAATACGCACAAGCAGGACTGCTGTTGCCTCCTGTAGATGCATTTACTTTATGATACATTTTGGCCATAGACGAATAACGGATTTTAATTCCCGCTTTTTTAGCTCTCAAACTATATTCTGTATCTTCATAATATAAAAAAAATGATTCATCCATAAACCCCAGTCTGCTGAACATGTTTCGTGGCATAAGCATACAACATCCATTTGCAAAATCACAATCTGTGTCTTCATCATATTGCCCTTGATCTTTTTCGCTTTCTCCACGACTTTTAGGCTTCCATACCAAACGTGAAAAAAAGCCGCCTGCATACCACAAGATATCTTTATCTGCTTCGAATAATATCTTAGGAACAATAATACTATTTGGATATTCCAATGATGTTTCAACCATTATTTTTATCATATCCTTTTCTATAACAGTATCATTATTTAATATCATTACAAAATCAGCATCTTCTGTCAAACTTTTTTTAATACCAATATTATTAGCAGCTGCAAAGCCTATATTTTGTGATAAATATATAAAGTTTACTTCCTTCCTGTTACTAAAACTACTTTTAAGTTGTTCCATTGAAGCATCTGTAGAATGATTATCAACTAAATATATATTTATTTCTCCCAACCAGTCACTCCGTAAAATTGAATTAATGCATTCTTCATTAAATCTTAATCCGTTGTAATTTACTAATATAACCGCTAATCTCATTCTTCTTCCTATTTCTTCAACAAAAATTGATACAACTCTTCAATTTGTTGTGTATTTTTCTCTGACATATAATTTTCCTTCGCCCACATATATGCTGTCTTACCCATATTTTCCAGCCATTGGGGATGCATAATTATATTCTCCATTTTAACCGCCAAGCTTTCAGCATCACCTGATTTAAACAACCAGCCAGTTACCTTATCCTGAATTAATTCAGGATTTGCCCCGGAATCCGATGCTAACACAGGACGTCCGCTTAACATCGCCTCTATCGTAACTCTGCCAAACGCCTCCATCACAGATGCAACTATTTCAACATCACATTTCCGCCGGAGAGCATTCATATCCTCTATTCTTCCCAGAAGCCGTACTTCTTCCAGTTTATGACTTACAATATATTGCCGAAGTTCTTCAGCATACTCAACAGAATCTCTTGTACTAGCCACTGCTCCTGCTATTAAAACACAATAATTTACTATACCGTTTTCTTTCAGCAGACGCACTGCTTCTAATACCGTTTTTTGTCCCTTATTTCTTTGCAAATTACCCGCAATTAAAAAAGTAACTTTCCGAGATTCTTTATAGAAAGGACATGAATAATTTAGATATTGGGACGAAATACCATCATAAATCACTTCCACATTTTCAGTCAGTTCAGGATAATATTTTCTTAAACATCTGGAAATAAATACTACTCTTCCATCAATTGCCGCAACCTGCTTTAAACTCTCTTTACGCCCTTTTATAAACATCAATTTATAATCCAAATCACCAAATTCACGAAAATGCCACACATGCGCTATTTTACTTTTTTTAGCGGCCATATTTCCAATATCAATAGTACTGGAATTACTATGAACAATATCAATTTTATTTTTTTTTATTATTCTGCAAATTCTATAAGCAGGTATAAACTGCATAAAATGTAATATGCTAAACAAGGCTCTATACGCAACATTCCAATAATTAGGAGCCATCCACCACCCAAAAAAAACACCAAAAACAGGTATTCCCAATTTATTGAGTTTATCACCTACAGGACAATGCCTAAAAGGCAAAATAACAATTACTTCATGTCCTCTTATCTTCATTTCTTCTGCCATAGATACCAGACATAATGAAGCTCCCCCCAGTTTTCTTTCATGACCAATATATAATATTTTTAGTTTATTTTCGCTCAAATCTTTTCTCCATATCAACAAATTCATCTTTGTTGTCAGAAAACTGCCTGGATTCCAATTCACGTATGCGCTTTTCCATTATAGCCAGCTCCTGTACTAATAATTTGATTTTATTTGCCTGCCTGGATACAATTGAAGTTAAAGACATCATAATCATTATTACAAAAGCAAACGACATGATAAAAAGGCCGTTCATATTATCCTGAATTCCTATCACCTTTACGAATCCCCTTAATACATCCGGCCAAATAACTAATAATGCTAAAATAAATCCAGCAAACATCCACAACAAAGTATAACGTAACTCAAGTGTTTTATTTTTCAAAAAGATTAAAAGAATAACAAAATAGAAAAGCAAGGCGATAATCAGTACAATTCTTAATGTTGAAGGTATCATCTTTTCCTCCTTATACCATAACTGATTCTTCGAATGATAATAGCAAGCGTTACTTTTATCATATAATAAATCGAATTCCAAAATTTTATTGAACTTTCTCCGCCCTGCCGTTCATTCATTACAACAGGAATCTCCTTTATAATACCTCCATACATAACTGCAGTAACAATAGCTTCCGGCTCAGGATAATCATTTGAATAGTCCTGACAATATATATTAATATAAGTCCTGTTTACCGCTCTGAAGCCACTTGTCACATCATAAATTTTACTTCCTGTACAAACCTTGATCAAGAAGCTTAACACCTTTATCCCCATTCGCCGTGCACCAGATGACTGAAAGCCTTCCTTTTCCAGGAATCGGGAACCAATTACAACATCTGCTTGTCCATCAGAAAGTAACTTTACCATCTCTTCTGCATATATAATATTGTGTTGTCCATCCCCGTCTATTTGTATAGCTATATCATAATGACTTTTCTTTGCATAAAGATAACCAGCTTGTACTGCTCCGCCAATACCCAGATTTATAGGTAAATTTAATAATGAATACCCTTTTTGTTCGCAGATTTCTCCAGTTAAATCCATTGAGCCATCATTAACTATTAAATAGTCATATTCTGGGAACGTTTTTTGAATATTTGTTACTACCTTTTCAATATTCTCCTCTTCATTAAAAGCAGGAATAATTATTAATACTTTCACTTTGCACCTCATTAGGAAATACCAAGAAATATCTTAAAGAAGCAATAAATGTATAAACATTCGGCCATAGAAAAATAATAGTATAGCTTCCGCACCTCTGAATATTCGCACAGTCTTCGTTCATTATACATTAAATAAAGAATAATTGGTATCCATACAATAAAATATCTTCCTTGAACACCATTTATTACAGTTGCATTCATAGGCGTTTCAATCAGCATGAGTAAATGAAAAGCTATAACCTCCACTCCAAAAAAGAATAGACATGCGGCCTTTTCTTTCATGCCGATAACAGGTGCTTTTTCACCTTTTATTCTGACTGCAGATGCTGCCAAAAGCAGAATAAAAAGTATAAGTATTACCCAATTTATGGTTTCGTCTGTCCACGCCATTCTATATCCCAAAAGACCGCCCAGATAAAAATCGGCTTTATGCACCAAGGTTCTGATGAACAATTCAATAAATCCAAATAAATCAGTAAATAAAAAAGATATTCCATATGCCGGAACGTCTGTTTCCGGAATTTTTTCTACCGCTTCTGCTATTACAGGTGCCGTATTAACTAAACTTTTTGTGATTCCATTAGATACTCCCAGCATTTTTTGCAGCATTGACCAATACGCTTTGAACGAGGTAAAAATCATTGCTAATGTTCCCACAGCTATACTTCCAAGACTAATAAACCATTTTCTCTTACTGCTCCCATAGTTTCTGGCCGAAATACACATAAAAGGCAATAAAACCAATAAATAAAATCCACCCTTAACACATCCCAAAATCACGGCTAAAATTAACAATATAAGACAATTTCCTTTGCTTAGCATTCCTTCCCTTGCTCTAAAGAATAATGCAATTATAACTATACAGACTGCCATAACAACAGAATCATAGGTAATACCCGTTGCCTGATAAATCCCCATGGGCAATAAAACAGTAAATGCTAATGCTGACTTTAAATATGGAGATATTTTAATCGCATAAAAAGCCATTGCTGCATAAAACACAAAAAAGCAAATCTTAGCAAACAATATATTAAACCGTGCGCTTCCACCAAAAATCCTCCCAAGGGTTAACCCTATCACTCCAGGAAAATATTCAAAAAAACTGGAAGCACTTGTTCCTCTATATTCGTGACTCATTACAAGTTGATTATCAGCAGCCCGATTATCAAATTCATCTAATGTATCCCAAAAATGCTGCGCTACTTCATTCTCCCTGCGATAATTGACATAAATTTCATCAAATGCTTTTGCCTCATCAGTCTTTAAATAGACATAAGAACTTGCGTCCTTTTCATCCCATCCCAACAAAACATTCGAATAATGATAAGCCTTTGCCAAATGAGTTCCCCCATCATGAACAACATTGACAGACAAAAACAGCAGAAAAGTTACTCCAACAGGAATAATTAAACCTAAAAACAAATATTCTTCCGAAAGTCTGGTTTGACTTACCAGCAGCAATGAAATTATAATTATAAAAAATATCATCAAAAAAACTGCTGCTGCAAGATTTTTATATCGATTTGTATAAGTATGCGTACCCACCCCTACGGAATAATCTCTTGTCTCACCATTTATTATGGCAGGCATATCATATTCATCTGTTTTAAATCCAAAAATACCTAAACCTTCCTCTCCCATCCCCTCAAACTGCAGTCTAAGAATATAAGGAGTCTTTTTTTTTCCTCCATTTTCGATAGAAATACAGACAGACTCACCATAATGTATTTCCGAATTTTCCACTTCTTTATAATATATAATTTCGCTCGAAGTCTTGTCCAGAACTGATATAAAAGTTTTGCCCGATATTTGATTCTCATGATCAGAAAAGTTTATTGTAGCAAAATCAAAATCCTTCGGGCTGATAAATTCCTGCTCAATAATATAATCATTTGTTAGCGAATATATAAACTGCTCTTCTCCAAAATGACCTATATGAGTTACATATCCGGGAATATTTCCACCTATTTCAGACTTAGCCATAAGCCATATAACACCTAAAAAGATACAGGCCATTAATAACATTATAACAAAATCCCGATTTTTAACTCTATCCATCAATCTTTTTACCATTTTTTTCACCACTTGAATATGCAATCGCTGTGATAATTATTAAAACTACCAGTGTTATTCCTAATGTTCCCCATATTCCCGAACTGATTACTTTACGTGCATATTCCATTTTTAGCATATTGCCGTCAAACTCATACATTGCACCCTCTGGGCCAGGATATTCATAAACAACACTGTTAAATGTCTCCGGAAGCGCTTTCATATCTATATACTTTTCTTCGCGTACGCCACAGTCTGTGCTGCCAATTCCAATGTATATACTGTCGGGCCGATCAACAAACTTCGCTCCTAATAAAGAACATACAATAAATGAAAAAAACATAAAAAGTGTCAGTTTCCCGCCGAATCTAACTGCTGTTTGTACAAAAAACTGCCGAATCTTAACAGCCCATCCTATCTCAATATAAGATTCTCTATTACAATTCGATAATAAAGGAACTTTCCGATCCATCCCGCGGATATTCAATATTTTAGAATTCTTCCCCATAGTCCCGAATAAATATTGTCCTATGAATAATACCGTTAAGTTTTTAAAAGAGGTATTAAAAAGAAAAGGCTCGGATACACCTGCAACTAACAATGATAACATTATCGCTAATCCACTCCATTTATTATTTCTAACCATATCGTGAATCGTAAGCATATAACCGACAATAATAATTGTAAAGAAAACAAGACCATATGACATCAAGGCTTCCGTATAACTGCAGTCTATTGCAAAGCCTCCTATACCAGGCACATTCGTCCCCCATAGATTAATCCCTAATTGCTCAATATAAACCCTAGTTGCCAAATACCTATTATTAAGAGCATTGTTAATCAGCCCAAAAAGTTTACCATCTCCATCAAGCACCATCGCCCCCACCAAAGAGAATAAAATACATATCGGGAAAACACACTGCAAAAAAATTCTCTCCAATCTGAACACTTCTTTCCGATTGGATAAATACAGATTAAAAAGCAATAAAAGTATTTCCAGCAGAAAACCGGTAAAGCTTACTGAATATAGAAAAATATATAAATTTCCCAACATAAGCCATCCTGTAATCTTCCACTGTCTACGTGGCTTTTGATTCCATATATAAAGGATAAATGCAGAGAGCGCTACATATGTTATATGAAGGACATTTGGATGCGTATAACCTAAACTCCACCTGAGAATAGGGCCCAATCCTAATTTTTCATGAGCCAAAATCGGCCCTGTATATCCCCCGGCTAATGTACGCAGTATCATAAAAGCAAAACAACTGCCCCAAAACAATGCCCCGATCTTAAATACCCTTATAATTTCAATATTCTTCAAGCCGATTATTAATGCAATTAAAATCAATGCACTTTTATCTTTAGAATGTAAAAATATCCATACTCCAAAAAGCGCTAAAGGAAGCATCCACAGTATATCAACCACTTTATATTCTGTAAGCACTAACTTAATGCCCAGGAAAATAAAGGCCAAAATAAGACAAATATTGTATAACTGCATGCCCTCGTATAACCCAATTCCCTTTGCAAATAGCATTATCATCCAAAATAGATAATAACATACTTCGTCTATCCTTATTGAAATAAAAGTATTTTTTTTTATGTGATTCATCATATTCACCTACTTCTCTATCACTTGGGTATTGTATATTATTTTATAGCGCAACAGCTAGCCGATTAGTAATTAGCATATTATCATAATAGTATTCATTAATCACTAACAAGAATCTCATTAATTTATTGACTTTATCTTGTTCTTCCGTATTATCAATATTACAAAAATAAGACATCCTACAATTGTTAAAACAGAACCGATTTTTCCTCCTGGAACATGATACTTCAGCTCTATCTGATGTTCTCCTTTTTTTAAAGGTATCGCCATAAAACCAATATTAGCCTTTAATATTTCTGCATCATTCCCATCTATTTTAGCTTTCCATCCTTCACTATATGGAATACTTAAAAATAAATATTTATCGTCGCTTATAGCAATTGTACCTCTAATAGTATCAGGAGATATTTCTAAATTTTCCAAACATTCCTGCTTCAACTCAGACACACTACTTTGCAATTCTTCAGTCGAATACCAAAATACATCTATATTATCAATAGTTATCTCCATATTTTTATTAAATGTAATACTAATTTCCTTATTCTCTGGATAACTAACATTAATTAAAAAGTCGTTTGTTCCAATATAATAAGCATCCTCCTTATTCCTAATCTGAATACTCTTGTTACCAACGTCTATATCTCCTGTCACTCCAGAATACAACTGCAGTCCACTTATTTTAACGTAAAGTTCGCCCTTTTCACTATACTTTTGCGGACAATATATTTTTATTACACTGTTCTCATTCACATACATTTTTCCATTTTGTTCTTTTATACTATAATAATTAATCGCGCAATCAACTTTATTATTATAGTTTTCACTACTCTCAACTTCTTTTTTTCCTTTACTACTTTCGCCAATAACTACGTATTCTAATAAAGCATTCATTTTTTCAAACTCATTGAATGTATCAAACATATCTTTATTTATTGCATTCTTATATGTGAAACCAAACGGTAATTCAGAATCATTTTTCCTTAATAATGGTATTTTTTCATCTTTTATTTTTAGATCATCTTCATAGTATCTCACTGACAATATAGCTTCTAAAACACTGCGGGCATCTAACCCTTTTAATATATGTGACACCGATCTAATACCAGGTGAAATTGACATTTCTTTAAAAAATTGATAAATATTATTATTTGTAATCGAAAAATATTGTGTAGCTCCATTATAATCCAATACCAAAGATGCTCCAAGGGAAGAATCAGATACATCTATTCTGTAAAAACCTTCCTCATTCTGTTTTCCATTCGCTATACTATTTTCAATTTGTAAATATACTTCTTCACTTTTACGAAACCCTCCGCTATATCCATCTCCACCCAAAACGACAGGCCCATTTATAAACATACCATTTATACAAACATTCAATAACGCGTAAATTAACAGAAATTTCGCTCCTCGTTTACAGACAAAAACTTTCTTACTTTTCATGTAATAAATGTTAAATATAAATAATAAAAATAAATATATTCCTACTCGAAATAATACTATAATATTATTATTGCTATAAATATATTGTACCAGCAATGTGACAGATACCAACAAACTGCAAATAATAACTCTTTTTATATCTATGGATAAATTTTCTTTTAAAATTTGTGCTGTAAAAAAAGCTCCAAAAAAATAAATAATATAGCTCCATCGATCAATGCTGTACGAAAACCCATTCATTACAGATCCGGTCAGCGGAATAAAATAAGCAATAATTGAAATTAGTAATAATATTTTAAAACTTTTATTATTGATTTTTCTTCCTACTGAAACTCCAATACATATCATAAATAAAACCGGAATACCTAATCCAGCAGTCCATCCTCTTGGCACAAACATATAACTTATAAAATTTTTATAAGTTTCAAGTGGATAACTCAGTAGTCCTTTTATCTCAAACACAGCCCTGTTAGTTCTGCTACTATCAAAATATCCTATTAACGCTGGTAAAAACATAAAACCAGCCATTGTCACCCCCAATAAATATCGCCAAAATATTTGTAGGCCTTTCAATACAAAGTTCTTAACAAAAGATTTATTTGTATTCTGATCAAAGTATCGCACAGCAAAATATATAATACTCCATATAGTTTCCATATACAAATAATAGAACCCATTTAAGGCTTGGATAAATATTATAAATGGTAAAAAAAGTGTGCCCTTTTTTTTACCATCTAATATCTTATCAATCCCCAAAAACATAAGAGGCGTCCATACAACAGGGTTTAAATTCTGATAGAATTCCAGTCCGGTAACAAGTGAAAAGCGGCTAAAAACATAAAAAAACACAGTAACTAATATATACTTTTTATCAATTTTATGATAAATACAAAACAATGAATATGTTATTCCTGATATATAAATCTTTAGCAACACAATAAATGTAAACAGCATATCTGTCTTTTCAGGTTTTACAAAAACAGAAATCAATGTAAAAATATCACCAAAACCCAACCAGCTTAAGGATGGAATTATACCTTCGCCTAACCCCAGTACAAAATCAAACTGCTTTTGTTTTAATCCTTTTTGAAACCACTCTCTCAAATAATTACCTATATATATTAATACAGGATAAGTCTGATTAAACCCATCCCCATCTCTTATAAAACTATTTCCTTTAAGCAAAAATGGCAAAAATACAATCATTGAAATAGCAATAAATATAAAAGTATATGATATGAAAAAATTTCTTTTTTTCTTCCACGTAAACACTATATTTATACCTCATTATTTTGTACTATACACTAAAAGTTATTCTCTTCCCATTGTTTTATAGCCTTTTTGTAACCTTCTATAAAATGCACAGCTAATCTATCCCACAAAAATTTTTCCGAAATCTTTTTATATGCGTTTTTCCTTAACAAATTATATTGTTCTGGATTTTCTTTCAAATACCTGATTTTACAAACCCATTTTTCGACATCAAAAGTATCCAATATAAAACCATTAACACCATCGTCAATTAGCACACTAGATCCACCATTCCAACTGCTGATTACAGGTACCGAAAAATACATAGCCTCTAATAATACCATTCCGAATATTTCATAGTTACTTGTAAAAATAAATAATTTTGAACTTTTATAAATTAACGCCACTTCTTTTTGAGATGCCCGTGGTATATATACTATTTTTCCCTGTTCAACTAGATCTTTTATCCTTTGTCTAAATCGCTCAACATATTCAGTTTCTCCATCTCCAACAATAATTAACTGCATATGTTCATCAGCTGCTATTATTTTTTCAAAAACATCTATCAGGAAAAAAACATTTCTACGTTCCTCGATTTTCCCAACATATAGCAATCGGAATTCCGAACTTTCTTTTTCTATAGGGCATTTAACCACTTCTTCTCCTAAAGAAAAACTATCTTCATCGATTCCCACACCTATTGTATATACATTTTTAAACCCTTTGCTTTTAATAAATTCACTGGCTGGCTCACTTTTTGTTAATGTAATCACATCTTTATAATTGCTTAATTTCAAAAAAAGGACATCAAAAATACTACACTTAATATTATAACCTTTAGCATATTGATGATAATATGGACCATGATAAATTACAGTTGGTCTTTTTTGCTTAGTATAAAGCATCCAACTGGAAATTTGATCATATTCATTTACCTGAATAACATCATACTGATTTACTATTTTTTTTATTGCTGGCATAAAACCGTTTTTAAAAAATGAATAGCCTTTTAACCAATAAATTTTTATTTCATATTGTACTTTGTTTTTTTGAAAAATCAACTTTTCTATTTTATCAGAAACTTTACCATTATAAAATATAACCCCACATTCATGTCCCCTTGCAACTAAAGCCCTGGCCAAACCAATTTCTTGAATATTATAAGTATTTAGATCCATTATTGAAGGAAAAGTTCTGATAATTAAAATTTTCATCATTCTATATCCTTTTTAATCATATGTTTAATTTTTCTGGCAATCCTGTAATTTCTGATACCCAGAATCTTAAGAAAAAGTTTTTTAGCTTTAACAGGAATTTCCTCTTTGATGGTACGCCAAGAAGCCGTATAATGATGTACTAAAAGAGTATTATCAGTTATAGTATAAATCATATCATAAACATTATAACCCCCAAATACTTCATTAGGATATATTTTCATCATATCACCTATTTCCTGATATCTGCCATTAAATACAAGGCCAAATTTTGATGCTTCATTAGCAAAAATAACAGGATTGGGCGTTAACCTCATTTTTCCATCTTCTTTATAAAAGCTGATACTATCGTAATAAGCTAGAATTTCCTTTACAACTGGGTTCCCTTTTTGTGCTGCAAAAAATCCAGTCATCAATGATTGAGGCAATTCAAAAGCAATGACAAATTTTGCATCTAAAAGTTTATCTGTAAAATCTTTTTTTACTTCTATATCCGTATCAAAGTATATTCCTCCATAATGATATATTGTATAAACTCGTACATAATCACTCACAAATGCATATTTACCAGCTTTATATGCCCCACACGCAAAAGGATGTGCGCATATATCAAAATTTGTTTCATTCCATTCTATAATTTCATAGTCTGGAAGATGTTTCTTCCATGAACTTATACAGTTTAATATAAATCGAGACTTTTTCTTTCCACCAAACCACCCGTAATGTATTATTTTTGGAATATATTCACTCATCTTTCAAGACCACTTTCCTTATTCCCTCATTTTTAACCTCATATATAATATCGCAATTCCTTATTGTTGTAAGGCGATGCGCAATAATAATTAAGGTTTTAGTCCCTGACAAACGATCTATTGCTTCCATAACAGCACTTTCTGTTTCATTATCCAGTGCTGATGTCGCCTCATCCAAAACCAGTACTTCAGGATCATTATAAAGTGCACGTGCTATACCAATCCTTTGCCTTTGCCCACCGGATAAACGTACTCCACCCTCACCAATCTCAGTATCCAATCCTTTGTCAAGACTCTTTATAAATCCCTTTAATTGTGCCTGTTCTAGGGCTTTCCAAATTTTACTTTCGTCAATTTCTTCACGATTAATACCGAATGCAATATTATTTTTGATAGTATCATCCATGAGATAAATTGACTGTGGAATATAACCCAAATTTTTATGCCAAGCAGACATATGTTCCTGTATATTAACATCATCAACTAGTACTGAGCCTTCTGTCGGCTCTAATGCTCCTAAAATAATATCAGCTAATGTTGTCTTTCCAGCACCAGAAGGTCCTATGAAAGCAGTAGACTTATTTTTTAAGATTTCAAAATTAATATTATGCAATACATAATTTTCAGCGTTCGGATATTTAAAAGAAAGCTTTTCCACCTTAATAGCTTTTTTTAATGTTAACGGTTCCTCAGCTGTATTTTTCATAACCTTACTGTTTTCCAGTTCCTCAATTCGTTTCAAATCCTTATATACTGCATCAATAGCAGGTTTATTAAACATAATTACACTCATGTAATTTGTAACTCTGTTTATGGAAGGAAGCAATCGAAATGCCGCAATTGCAAATACTGATAGTGTAGAAATAAAATATACACTATGAGTTCCCCTTAACAGCTTAAATGCAACCACCACCAATAATGAGCTGACACACACTGCTTCCATAATAGGGCGAGGCGCAACCTGAAGAAATCTGTATTTTCTTTCACAAGAAGCATAATTTTTATAATTATAATCAAAATTATTAAGGAAAAAATCCTCTCTGTCCAAAATTTTAGTTTCTTTTATACCACCAAAAGACTGAAGAAGCCATTTGGTAATACCGGCATTATATTCTCTATCTTCGTTTCCAATTCTTGAGAAATATCTTTTAAATCCCTTTGCAAAAAATAGCAGAAACAATCCAATTATAACGGTAACGCCTATTGTAATAGTTTTATCCTGTATGAAAAGAAAAATGATAAGCGTAATACATACTAAAGTTTCCGTAATTAACTGTAATAATGCCAAGATTCCAACAAACATCATATTAGTATCATTGCTTACATTTCTAATTAAATCTGCACTATTATGAGAAAGATGAAAAGAATATGGTTGACGCATATAACAGTCCAACATACGATATGCCAATTTTCGTTGATTACTAAAAGTAAACTGATATTGTAAATTATACATTATACATAAATATAAATTTTTAACTATATATATAGCGATCAATGCTGCTGCTAAAAAAAGCATAAAAGAAACATCAGATTGAAAATCAAACATACTATATAATATGTTGAGATACCATTTTCTTTGAATAGATTCAGGGTTCATTACTACCTCAATGAATGGCATAATTGCAGTCACACCGAGAAGTTCCAACATAGTCCCTATACCTATTACAACTAACAGTAATAATAGCTTAATCTTTTGTTCCCTGCTAAATATATAACGTAACTCATATATCATTTTCTTCATGCGTTCATCCCTTCCCACTTACATTAGGCTAGTTTCTCAATACACGCCTAAGTCATATATATATTGATACTCATATTCTTTTCCAATTAGCAGCGCTCCATATGTGCCACCCGCGCTCCCGGCAACTAAACAATCACATTCCGATAGAAGCAGAATATTAATTAGATATTCTCTACCCCGCAAATATTTATCATTCTTTCTTCCAAATGACACCTCATTTATATTTCTATTTCCTATATTTTTACATCTCTTTGCTCTTGTAATCTTAAGTCTATCGCCAAAAGTCTCCAAAAATTTTTGATAAGCATCTTCGTCCTCTGTAGCTAGATACACCCATTTACAACTATATTCCAATAATGTTTTTATTGTTTTATTTATTAAGTCTGAAATTGCTGGTTGAATAGGATGATTTTTGGGATGTTGAGCAACATAATCTGTTCCACGACATAAAACTCCTACCACCCTTTCGCCATGAAAAAAATCATCCCTTAGCTGTTCAACATCCCTAACTATATCTGTTCTAATACGAAAATATTTCATAAAAAAATCCCGCCAAAGTCTGTACTTTTCGCTGTCAAAAGTTATCTGACCGTCTGGATAATCATTTTTTTTAGTTATCAATCCATCACTCAAAATAACTCTCCTACTCTTTGAAATATCCTCCAAAGTATAACCACATGGCTGTTCAAAGTAAAATTCCCATGCATTTTCTTTACCAACCTGACTTTCTTCCAGATACGAATTCAAATTAGACTGCATATCTATAACCGGAATATAATTATTTTCCAGAGCATAACGCACAAGCCCCATATTAGTCATAACATGAGAAAAAAGCCCCACTTTACAAGTGGCTCTTCTGATTACAAAAAAGGTTTTGTCCGGATTTTCATTTCCATATGAGACAGTTCTTTCCCGCCATTTCCATTTTGTATACGCATCATTTATGAAAGTAATTTTTTGTATTTTCTCTTTTACCTTCATTCTTTTTTCTCCCGAGAAATAAATCTGTTTTCGCTAAGACTATACCTGCCGCCTTTAAAAAATTTATGTTTTATTACCCACCATCCCGGCACCCATATATATTTATGCATAGCCGGGGATGCACTGCCGATCATCCAGCAGTTTCTGTCACATTTCCTGGTACATTCTCTTACTTTCTCCGCCTGCTCCGAATTCCAGAGTTCCTCCCAAGACTGCTCATGAAGGTTTCCCATGACCGCTTTCTTTTCCATTCCATTGCAGGGAATCACATCACAAAACGGATCAATGAAAAAAGCATTTTGTGACATATTACAGGGAAGAAGTCTTTCATTTCCATAAATATAATTGATCAAACCATGATTAAAATAGGCTCTGAACCATTTTTTCGGTGACTTGCTTTTCAGGAGTTCATTTATCAGTTTTTCAAAATTCTGAGCCACTTTATATTTATTATCTATTTTGTTATCTGTCTTTCTGAAATAAAAAGAGTTATGGAGTGTTGCCGTTGCAAATTCCATCCCTAATTGATTTGATATATCGTATAAAGGCAGCAAATCTTCACAATTCATATCCTGTACAGTCATGCCAAAGCCAACATCCGGATGTCCCATTTCTACCAGCTTCTTTAATGTTCCATAACCACGATTAAATCCGTCCGGTATGCCTCTTATTGCATCATTTGTCTGTTGCATCCCTTCAATGCTAATTCGTATTCCTATTTTAGGAAATTCTTCACAAAGAGCAATTATTCTGTCCGTAAAATATCCATTTGTAGATACTACTATCCTATCAGATTTTTTATAAAGTTCTCTCACAATTTCGGGAATATCTTTTCGGATAAATGGTTCTCCGCCTGTTATATTGGTAAACGCCATCTCAGGAAGCTTCTTTATATCATCTAAGGTTATCTCTTCCTCAGGCCTTGTAGGATCACGAAAGCAATCACACATATTGCAGTGTGCATTGCAGCGGTAAGTTACTATGACTGTTCCATATAATGTTCTTCTACTCATAAAAATCCTTTCTATTATTTAAATATTACATAAAACTTATATTTTTTCGTTCTATTATCATACAATCAATTGTCATACACCGCTAAAGTATAACATACATTCATTTATTGTTCAAACATAAGACTTGGTTTACAATTATTATATAAACTTTCTTTGTAATCAATCAGAATGTATTTGTCGCTAAAAATAAAGGATCGGGAGCACAGGTAATTTTTTGAGGATTCCGGTTTAAATATGCCCCCCAAAAGCCAAAGGAACTTTGTGTAAAAATATTATGTTTACACTCAGCCATTAGCTGCATATCTCTGAAACTTTCATTCCCTTTATTCCAATCCACAAAATACACCATATCTTTGCTAAAATCTAAACCAAAAATTTTTTCATTATTCTCACACCATCCTGTACTTTTTTCATCACAAAAGAAAAAGAATACGGGTTTATCTATATTTTTTTTTATGAATTTTACTGCACGTTTAAAAAAACCAAATTTATAACAGTCCCCATTTACAAAAAGCATATCACTGCGCCTGGCATGAATCGCTACTGAATTGGTGCTGCGTATACATTCCATAATATCTTTGTTCTTGTTATCTATTATTTCCGGAAACTGGAAAGATTCCCTTAACTTATTTTCAATTTTTTCAATACCAAATCCTTTATAGCGGAATGCTAAAGAATGCCCTATATAGACATTATCTGGATATTCCCTAAAAATATCTATACTAGCATTTTTCTTTTGAATCAATTCTTTCTGCAGCATTGCACGTAAATAACGCTTTATGTGGTAACCTAATCTTGTTCTGAAAAAAATAGCCAATATTTTTCTACTCTTTGTTGTTATTGTCAATGGCTTATTAATAATTGAACGTTTATCAGGTATTAAATTTAGTAATTCAATACCCTCTTCTGCAAATGCTTTTGTAACGTATGGAGCAAAATTCCAGTCTTCATTCCAAAAACTGCTTTCGCCTACTTTATCCAAAATACGTTGCCACTGTTCCTCCGAAAACAGCTCCTTCACATCCGGTAACTTTAAACCAAATATTCTCTCTAATTCATATCCATTCCATTGTGAAAACATTCCTGGCATATAGGGTAACTCATATATAAGCTTTTCAATATAATATGCCCCTTCAGGATTTGCTTCTTTAATCGCCAAGTATTCCGCATAATCAAGCATTTGATTTCCAAGTCCGGAATCCATATGAACTATTCTCATCAAAAACCTCCCAAACTTCTCTTATAAAGGTATAAAAGCCTGTTACAATATTCTTCAACTGTATCAAATTGCTTTTCTTTACAATTTTCCGTAATCTTATCTAGTAACTTTTCCTGAGACCAGAGCATCCTTATTTTTTCACGTAAGTCTTCAGAACTTCCACTATTAAAGAGAACTCCCGTACTACCATCAATCACCAGTTCTGGTATTCCACCTATATCCGCACCTACTACTGGCGTTCCATACCCTATAGACTCCATAATCGAAAACGGACAATTTTCATACCACTCCGATGGATAAATACTAAATCTTGCTTCTGAGATTAATTTTACAAGATTGTCTCCTCTTAAAAACCCCATATTTTGTATATTTTTCACTTTATTAACTTCTGATTCTAAAGGCCCGCTTCCTGCAAATATAAAAGAGATATCGTCAAGTTCACGACAAACTTTTAATAAAGTTGCAATTCCTTTCTCTTCAGAATATCTCCCAAAATATAGTACATAATCTTTCTTTTGCTTATTTTCATATTTTTTAGCATTAACAAAGTTGTGAATAGTAATCGTCTTTTCTTTGAATAAAGAATTTAAATCAAGCTTTCTTTTCATAAAATCTGAAGGGCAGATAATAGTTTCTATATATCGATAGGTTTTCAGGTAACGATATAAATATCCTTCCATACTCCCTAAAACACTTTTTATCTTTGAATCATGTATACAACGGAATCGGCTGCAATTATTAAACTCCCCACCAAGGCATCTGCCACACTTCTCCCCTGTAGATGGTACTATCATCATATGATTTGGGCAAATTAACTGATAGTCATGTGCGGTATAATAAATAACTACTTGCTTTTGCCTCCTTTTCTTATATGAAATAATTTCATATATAATTGATGGAGTCAATTGAAAGTTAAAATTATTTAAATGCACAATATCAGGTTCAAAATCTTCAAGAACTTTTTTTATTTTATTTCTTGCCTCTAACGAATATATTATCCGTACAGGATATAAAAGTTTTTGAATTTTCCCTGTATGAAAATCCATCTCTGTAGTATAACTCTCTACATGATTCCCTACTGTCCGATTTTTATGGTTCATACCAAAATATTGCACTTCATGACCTGCATTCACAAACTGTTTACCAATTTCAAAAATATAAGTCTCCGATCCTCCATTAGGATAAAGAAATTTATTTACTATTAAAATTTTCATTCTTACATCCTTCTTCAAACTATTCTGTGGAATATAAATTTAATGTATCATTCACTACCTTATCCCAATTATACTTGTCACAAATATAATTTCTACTGATTTTCTGGTAGGAACTTACAATATCCGGAGCATTTATAAGTTCAGTTATATTTTTTTCCAAATCCGAAACATTTCCTTTTTTGAATGTTTTAGCATATTCCCCAATAACTTCTTTATTTTCTTCAATATCACTAACTAAACAACAGTTTCCATAACTCATCGCTTCTAATAAACTAAGAGCCATTCCTTCCACATCACTGGGCAGAACAAATATATATGCATTAGAATATAACTCCTCAAGACATTGTCCATGTACAAAATCTGTCATAATAATGCGTTGATCCTTTGAAGCCATTTCTTTTATTTGTTCCATATAATCATGACTATTACTGTTACCACCGGCAATAACAAGTTTTTTTTCAGTTTTAACCTGTGAAAATGCTTCTATTAAATAGTGAAGTCCCTTCTCCGGCACAATCCTCGCCAAAAAAAGTATATATCCATCCTTTTCCAATCCATATTGTCGATAAATCATGTCTGCTGGCTTTATTTCCGGTTTATTTATACCATTTGGAATAAACACCGTCTCCCTCTTATACTTTTCAAAAAAATAATCTTGCATATTCTTTGAAAGCACTATTAATTCATCAGAATATTTAACTGCCGATTTTTCACCAAACTGCAATACCTTTGTTGCAAAATTCCCCCACTTTGAACGCTGCCAATCTAATCCATGTATAGTAGCAACCACACGAATACCAAAAAGCTTTGGTATCCATAACATTGTACAGGGTCCTTCAGCATGAAAATGGAGCACATCGTATCTTCCAAACAAAGCTCTAATTGCAGCAAAAAAAGAGTAGACAATGGCATTAAGAGAACTGGCTTTAGGTGTAGGAATTGTAATCAAACGAATACCATTATAATATTTCCCTCTTCGCTGATCAAATTTTTTACCAGCCGTATGTCTCCCATAACGATTATAAGCATGTACCTCGTACCCCAACTTCACCATCCTGGAAGATAACTCATCCACCACAATCTCCACACCTCCTTCTCTGGATGGTATCCGTTTATGCCCAATCATAGCTATGCGTAAGGGACGGCCATTTTTACCTTTAAAAATAGATTTATTTATATTACTATTAATTGTTTCATTAATATGCTTTTTGTCTATATTTTTTTCTCCCTTAAGCAATTCACGAAAGAGATAAAAGACGAAGGAAAAATTTGTATCTAAATATCTGGGCAAAAGTCTTTTAGGATCTTGTCCTATACGGAATAACCATTCCATGCAAAACTCTTGCATCCATAACGGAGCTCTTCTAATAGTCCCGGCATGAAAATCAAAGCCAGCACCTACACCAATCATGACCCCACAGACCTTTCCGTCATGCGCCGCCATCCATTTTTCCTGTTTTGGAGCTCCCAATCCTATCCATATAAAATCTGGACTCAAGGCATTAATATTTTCTATTGCATCCAAATCCTCTTTTTCACTCATCGGACGAAACGGAGGAGAATACATACCAACAATTTTCAAGCGTGGGTATTGTTCCATGAGCTTTTCATGCAATGCATCCAACGTATCCTGACGACTGCCATAAAAATAATGTCTATAACCTTTTGTCTCTGAAATTCTAAATATTTCAGGCATTAAATCCGGCCCTGGAACTCTTCCAGCATCTTTATAACCAGAATGTTTCTGTACAATAGACAACGGCTTACCATCCGGAATATTCATTGCTGCATTATTTTGTACTTCTCTGTACTCTTCATCTCGATAGGCAGTTACCGTAGTGTGAACATTAGAGACACAGATATAATGCCCCTTAAGTTCCTCCAAATGATGCTCAATATAACTTACCGTTTTATTCATGTCCGTTATATTAATTTTTGTACCCAATATACTACTGTATTTCAATTCTGTCGTCATTCATTTTTCCTTTTTCTTAAAAATGGTGTTATCGGTAATGTAACCTGTTTATTAAAGCATATGCCTTATCTCTAAAAAGTGCAAATAAATACCTAAATTCATCTGTTCTTCCAAAGAACAACAGAAATAATCCATTAAAAACCAAAGTTATAACAACTAACATAATAGTGAAAGAAACAATTGTGACTTCCTTCATAAAAATATTGCCGCACATCACGCAGCATACTGTTGCTAATATGATAACAAACACATATCTAACCGCATCAATAAAATACCCTGCTGTCTTTCTTTCAAAACACACTCTGTATATAATTACAGGCCGGATAAAATTGGCCAGCAACCCTGATACAATCGTTCCTATATATACTCCTACCAAGCCGATCTTTCTGACAAGAACTATGGAAATAATGAGATTTACCGCTCCCTGAACCAACGGCAGATATTTATCCTGTTCAAACACACCTGCTGCGGTTTTAAAATTAGATAAAACCACCCGTTCCCCTTTAAAATAATAATCTATCAATATTGCTGCTGTGACTGTTCCGGGAAGCATCCACTTATCTCCAAGCCACAATTGGATTAACGGAGTGAGTAAAATATAAAAGCCAACTGCTGAGAAGCCATATATCCATGAGGCGAAAAAGCGGTAAATACAGAACATACTGTATTGCTTCTCTTTCGACTCTGTTGCTATCAGATTTCCAAAACTTGATATCACTGAATTGAAAATAATATTAACAAAATTGGATACGGAGGATATAACAAGGTTATAATTATCTACCACACCCGACATAGCCACATTGATAAAACCGGAGATAATGATAGAATCTGTTTGAAGTCGTGCAACATCTCCTACCTTATGGCAGACAAGCGCTCCCGTTTTCCTTTTTATATCAGCCGTTTCCTCTTTTGAAAGCTTTTCCACATTTTGTTCTTTTAAAAAAGGATATTTATAATTAAGATAAATATTGGCAAAAATCTTTTGAGCCAGTTCAATAACCGATGCCGAAATCAAGTATCCATAAAAACTTGAAGTAGCAAGAATTACAATAATCTGAACAACTGTCGTAACTATTTTAGTTATCGTAATTACGTTTGACTGTATATAATTTTTCTGTTCCGCATTTGGCAAACTATACTTATACGCCACAAAATAAGAGCTTACTGTATTAAATAAAAAAATCAGATAAAAATTTATTAAGTCCTGATTACTGTCAATGCCAACCGGATCTTTAATAATATATTTCAAAAAAGGAACTAAAATCAGACCTACCGCTGCTACAACTATAGCAATCATTCGGTAAGCCTTTTTATAAAACTGCATATATGCTTTTATTTTCTCTTTATCATGCCTGGCCACAGGAGCATAAAGGCTGAAATTGATGGCAGTACCAACTCCTAATTCCGCCAGTGAGAGTACAGACAAAATATTGGTATATGTGCTGTTAATTCCCAGAAGAGTCTCATCCAGACGCATAATAAATACATAACGCAAACCTGCGTTCAGCAGCAGCGTTATAATATTACTGACATAACCAAACAGAATATTTCTGGTTGCATATTTTACTCGTCCCATTCACTGCTTCTTTCTTTTTCAATAGTCCTAATATTTTACCATATAATAACTGATTATTCCACCTCAACAGTTGATTTTACTTTATCTCCGTTTTCACATATCCCCTTTTTATATATTATCCACATTATAAAGAAAACTATCGTAGAAATCAGACCTATTACTAAATCATAATTCATATACACAAATTTTATCTTATTTATCCCTTTTTCCAGGGGAATTGCCATCATTCCGTTTGTCTTAAGGATTTCAACCTTATTACCATTTACATAGGCTTTAAATCCTCTGTCATATGGTACGCTGAAAAAAGCATACTTTGTCTTATCCGCAGCTAAGGTACATGTAAAACCGCTATAGCTTTTTTCCAATATTTCTGAAGCTTCCCTGTTCCTTTCTTCCACAAGTTTTTCTATTTTGTATGAAAAGATTTCCTCATCTTTCTGTTTATCATATTTTTTTAGTACATCTGAAACTTTATATTCATCTTCATCTGAGATAATAATACATTTCAGCATCGCGGCCGGACGAAGTTCATTAGGTATCTCCAAAAAATCCGAGTTTGTCATATACATATTATATGCACTTCCTATCGGTACCGCCAGGTCATGTTCATATAAATAGTAATCCTTTTCCGAACTGCTTACTTTTTGTAAATATTCGGTGTCTTTCTTCAATTCCGTAGAAATATAGTATTTCCCTCCCAGCAGTTCCCGTGTTCCTTCCACCGTTTCCGGTGTAAATACCGGTCTTGATGTACCCAGTGCTTCATAAAAATCATAAATAGATGCATTTACCATCGAGGTAAAAGATCCGGTCCCCGGCAATGATGCTGCCATTAGTAATGTATTATCACTGCTGTCAAATCGATACCGCTCATCCGGCAATGTAAACTCCTGAAATGCCATAAGCCGGCTATAATACTGCTGGGACGTCTGCGGTGATATTCTTTGATAAAGCTTGGCTGTGTATCCTGTGGTAAATATACTGAAGATTACTACAGCGCATCCCATACAAACAAAATAGCCCCTCTCTTTCTTTATCCCCAAAGTTATCAGCCAGGTAAGCAGAACCCCCGCTATTCCCGTTAATGACAAGACAAGAAACACCCTTGGCTGGTAAATAAGCTGAAATTTATGTTCAGACCACCAATAAGAACCGACTGTAATAAAACACATAAATAGAAACAGGATAAAAGATATCCTTTTTACAGGATATTCTTTTCTGTTTTCCATGACTATGGCCGAAGCCAAACTCATTAATAAAATAAGCATATAAAGCCATCGATGATAGTTTGTATCTGAAAACATTCCAAATGCACTGTTTATAATCGGTATCCCCGTAGCCACAATACAAATCATCAAAATCCTGCCAAGCCAGTTTTTCCAGTTTTTTATAATATAGCACAGAACCAGTGACAGACCTATCATCGGCAGATAAGCAGACCAGGATGTCCAGTCATACTCTTTGATGCATGACTGCGAGTTCATTAACTCTCCCGGAAATAACAAAGTACGTATTATCTGAAGGAAATCCCTGTTTCCTGTATAAATCCAATGGTCTAAAGGAAGCAGTCTGGTGATTCGGGGATTCTGCATGGTAAAAAGAACAGAAGGGACAAAAATGATGCCAGCCATTCCTACTCCCATAATTCCCTCAGCAAAGCAGCTTCCGATCAGCTTCCGTTTTTTCCATAAATTGATACCTTCTCTGCATAAGAAATAAAGGATAAGAAATATAACTTCTTGGATAAAAAAATAATAGTTCACAAAAGCATTCACGAATACAGCAAATGCCAGTATTCCCTTTTTCCCTTCCCTCGCCAGTCTTTCATACCCAATTAATAAAAGAGGGAAAAAAGCTACCGCATCGTGAAAATGGTGAAAAATAAGATTTACACATTGAAAACCGGAAAAAGCGTACAGCACGGCTCCCAATGCAGCATATTTCTTACTTGTAAAGCGCTTTATATAACCATATGCCAGTGTGCCTGCAGTCGCATATTTCATCATATACAGCCAGCCGACTAGATAGGGATAAAATCTGGCAGGAAATAAAAAAGAGAGCCATGCAAAAGGGCTTCCCAGCACATAAAACCCTAACGCTCCCACAAAACTGGAACCGAGATCAATACTCCAGTTCCACAAGAACCCTCCATTCTTCAGGGCATTATTTGCAAGCATATGAAACGGTATCTGCTGTTCGTTGAAATCATTGCACAACGTAAAAATACCATTGCCTCTTATAATAAGCAAGGCAAAGCTCAGCATAGCAATAACAAAATTTATTATAAAAATCTTCAGGTAATCTGATTTTATTCCATTTTTAACTGCAGTATTTATACATTTGATAGGCTTCATTTATCTTCTCTTTTTCTTATTAATAATCCTATGCATATTCCATTTAATATACATAGGATTTTATTGCAAATTCCTTTATGTCAATAAGTCGCTTCACCATCATGCTCCAATAAAGAAACAGAAAGCATATGCTCCAGCTCATTCACTTCCTTAATGAGCTCACTTTCCTGTTTTGTTCTGAGTTCAATAATCATACTCAATCTTTCACCGGACATATTTCTGGATTTAACTTTACTGTATTTACTGTATTTCTTAACTGCTGTGAGGATCTGTTCTTCCACATCACTGCTGTCTGCATTGATTACCATCAGCATAGGAGTTGAAACTACAGGCATTTTATCAAGGAGCAGAATTCCTATAGTTATTAAAAATGACAAAATAACAGCCACTTCTGCCAGACCTGCTCCGCAAATAATACCAACACTTATAGACCAGAATAAAAATACCAAATCCATCGGGTCCTTAATAGCCGTTCGAAACCTGACAATCGAAAGCGCACCAACCATACCAAGTGAAATAACAATGCTAAATTGAATCGTCAATATTATTGCTGATGTTATCAAACATAACATTGCAAGTGAAATATTAAAGTTTTTAGAATAAAAAGTTCGTCTTGTTACAGTACGGTATACCAAAAATATGTAGAACGCCAAACAAGCAGTGATGAGAAAAACCACCATTATTTCCTTAAAGCCCAGTTCCATACTGGAAAATCCTTCCAGAAAAGATTTTTTAAAGATATCAGAAAAACTCATTTTTAACCTCATTTCTTTATATAGCATATTTTCTGCAAAGATAATATTTGGAAAATGCAGTCTGTGTCATATTTTCCATCTGCAGTGTATTATAGATATAGTCCGGTAAAAACTCATCAAATTTAACCTCCAGCAAATGCTGGCCGGACGGCATAATAGGACGTGTGGATAAATCTTTCTCCCAAAACTCCTCAACCTGAGAAGAAGAGCGGATATTTTTATCAAAAGTTATTCTCACATTTCCTTCCTTGCCTACATATGGAACCCTATCATATTCTACAATAATTTTAGGACGAAATATACGGGTCATGCCATTGAGGAAAAAATTCCGTACCACCTTGGAGGTATTTCCTGCTATTTCCGCCCATTGTCCTTCTATCATGGCCGCAGCCTCTCCTTCTGTAATAGCACAGGACTCTTTCTGTATTTTTGCCCCAACCTTTCTTTTAATTTCCAGATGAATCCGCCCCTTATCATTATTATAATAACGAATTCGGTATTTTTCTCTCGGATTATTTCCATCCTCTTTTTCGTAAAATGCACTGTTATAATAATCGTCAAAATAAAGACTTCTTATGGTATAGTATCCCTTTTCGTCCACATGAGAATCTCTGTCCAGCAGAATACTTATTTTTTCTTCCATTTGCAGCATCTGCAAATCGGAACAAACATATTTTATTTCGTATCTGTATTTGGCCTGATTTCTCATCTGTTTTTTCTATTCCTTTTTATATCCACACCTATTAATGTAACTAATATAATCGCCATTAATGTAAATAGTATAATTCCATGTCGACTGAAAATAACATCTAAAATTCCTTTATCTGAAGGTTCATCTATGAGCTCTGCATTTTCTTCTGTCAGCTGATATTCCTCAATTGTTTCTATAGCAGGGAGATCATTTGCCTGTGCTTTCATAATAGAAAATGTTTCTTCCTTCTTATAAGTAAATGCAGTGTCTAAAAATTTCATTCTCTGTTCAAGATACGATTTTAAGAACAGTACATTGGTTTCCAAATCCGCATCCGTCATAAAAATACTTCTTTCACCAGGCCAGCAGATTTGATCCATACGTATAGATGGTCCTAAAGTTACAATTAATTCATTTATTTCCTTATTCACTATTTCCTTTAAAACAGGATATAAATTTTCTTCCCATTCCATTAATACAGCCTGGTAAAACTCTTCATTACCACATAACCTGGCATACCACCTGCTTATTTGATTTGATGATAAAGAATTATTAATGGCAAACAACTCATTTCTAAGATTAGGACCTCTCCCCATTGTATTATCCAAATCCCATACAGGTCCATCATACAACAGGCTCTCATCTTCTTTTCCCTTATACATATAATGACTTGTTACACCCATATCTAAATCTTCATAAATCTCTTCTATCAAATACATCTTGGCAAATGATTCTTTATCCAAATACTCAAAAATTCCTTTTCCCGTCTCCGGATTTACATAATCATCTGCATATAATGCACCTAGCATTTCATTATACCAATTACCTAAAAATAAATATTGGTTATCTGTCATTTTCTTAGGAGCATGTATTACAATAGGCTGCCCATTTTCAAGATATAAGACATTTTTTTCATATATAGCCCTTTCAGGATAATCTATCTCCATTAAATATCCATCGTCAATATTAATCCTGTTTTTATTTACTTCAATTCTTTCAGTTAATTGATATACACCCCAATATAGTCCATTTATATACAAATCGATGAATCTGCTATCAGGTGTATATGAAAGACCAACTTCATCTGCCATTTGAAAACCTATTTTGTTTCTTATATATGCTCCATCATAATAATTAGCGATCAGTATCCACTTCTTCGCATCTTTCATTCCCAAAAGACCAGCTTTTGAATGTGTTTCTATACTATAAGACTTCTTTGGTACTTCCCAGGATGTATTTCCTCTCCCGCTTAATTTATCCAATTTATCTGAATATAATTCTTTTCCCTCTTCTGAAGTAATAATAATAAATCCCTTTTCTTTATTACCTTTTTCAGAATTTATATAGTCCATATTTCCACTTTTGTTTGTAATAAAAACAGCAGGCAAATTTGCAGACACCAAAAACTGTATTTTCCCCTGCTCAACTATTTTATTTTTAGAAGTATACAAAACAATAGAATATTCCTGATTAGTTTCAAAGTTTTCTAAATATTCACCACTTTTCAACTCTGTTTCTGCTATTTTCACTTTAGCATCACCATTAATACTCAATTTAATTTTGCTCAATTCAGCATATGATGGCAAAAAAGCATAATACAAATTGTCATTGCCGTTTTTATTTACTGCAATTCTGTAATACTTACCTTCTCCGGCAACATCAAATCCTACTTGACTCGCTATGCCAACTTCTTTGCTATTCTCATCATTCTCTATTTTTACAAATATAACAGAACAGATTACCAGCAGAACAATACTTGCAACCCCTAAAATGCTATGTCTGATCCCCATTAATCCTCCGACTGTACATTATAATATTTTATATACTCTTCTTGTACAAATAGCTTATAAATTATACTACTAAAAACAGTATTTTACAACTTTACATATTAATAAGCAAAGTCAATAAGCAAAGTCAAATACATGTTAAATTGTTTCTCGGAACACTGTCTGCTGTTTATCCCAGCTAATGTCAGACAATTCTGCCATCTCCATCAATTATCACCCAATTATCCCACAATTCATGCAGCAACTGCGGCTCAATCTCCTGACTGTTTTTATGCTTAGCCGGCCGTATAACAATTTTATCCGGCGTTCTATTCAACCTGGCCCCCCAAAAACTGAATGTACTGTTCGCACATATATTATGCCTGCAGCAGCTCATAAGCTCCATATCATAGAAACTGTCTTCACCTTTATTCCAGTCAACTATAGTATACTCATCTCCATGATAATTCTCGCGCAAATACGCCGTATCATCAGAAAACAAATAAAAATGCGTATCCGGCACACGGCTTTTTATATATTCTTCAGCCGCTTTATAGTAACTATTCGTACAAATTCCTCCGAACATGGCTTCATTTTCAGGATCAAGATAATCCCCCCGCCTGATATGTATACTGACAGAATTTTCTGCTTTCATCCGTTTTTTTACAGTTATATTCTGACTATTTGCAGATTCCGGAAATTGTATTTTCTCCTGGAGCAAGGGCATTATATCATGGTAATACTTTTCGCAGGCCCAATGCCCTTCTAAATAAGCATCGGACATGTTAAAAACTTCGGAATGATATATATCACTTTCATAAAAATGCTTATTCCTGGCGGGAATCAATTTCCGTTCCAGTTTACCTAAAATACCACTCTTCCCCAATAGAGCTTCCTTTTCTTCAGCGCTGCAAGTATCAAACTGCAGGTCTTTAAACTGTCTCAGCTCCAGCGAACGCCTTGCAAAAACCTTTTCCTGCACGGAAGAGTCTTCAAACCAGGAAATATCCAACTTTACATTTTTTCCTATAGACTTGAACTTTTCATACAGCGCATATTGCTGCATTTGATTTCCAAGTCCCCCCATAACCTTAATAATAATCATATATTTACTCACTTTCTCAAGGGTCATTTTCACTATACAAGCAGAAAAGAACCTATTTCACAGAATATTTTTATATAGCATAAATATTTTCAGTTTCTACATAATTTAAGCAATAATTATTTGATTATTCCCACAAATTAAATTATTGTATACGTTCAGCCAACAAATATTTAAATCATCACACTATTCACATCTCAATAATGCTATTCCTTTTACAATTATAATTTCCATCTTACTTTGTATTTACAATTATTCTTTCCCATTTCTCTAAAAAAAACAGATCCAACCATATTCTTTCCAAAAGGTACATACAATCATTCTTTTTTATTTATCTTCTCACTTTATCAAACACTTCAAATATCATTTTTCCCAACATACACCGAACCTCTGACGGCTTTTTTACCACCCATATCAAAAGTTTATTTACTTTATCCTCCGGCTCAGCCTTATACCTGTCTGCAACATCATTCAGCTTTTCATCTTTACAGATCTGCCGAATCCGTTCTATATATCCCATTCTCCCACCACGCAGCTCATTCTTTACCGCGAGCAAAAAAAGAAACAGCTTCTCCTCCTCCCACTGACTCTCCCAATCAGAAATATTTTTTGCCAGAAATATTTCCTTTATCGTATCTGTCAGAGTCCTGATTCCCACATACATATGCGCATCATATTTATGAACAATGGAAGTATCGTTATAAAAATAGTGATAATGAAGCGCCCCTTCCAATATTATCACTCTTTTGCAATCCAAAAGCGCCGGAAGGACAATGTTCACATCCTCTCCCATTTTTATTTCAGGATTGCAAAATCCAAGGTTGTCCACAATCAGTTCTCTTGAAAAGAGTTTCATACACCGGGACATAGATATTGTCCTCCGCTCATTTCCTAACAGCCGGCTTTTTACCTTCTTCTCCAAATCCAATCCTTCGTAAATCCCGGGAGGAAGCTCATGATAATGCTCTGTAACCCCTCCTGTTCTCTCAACAACAAAATTACCGCAGATAATTTCACCCGGGCAGCCCGAAGTCTTCTGAAGCATTACTTCCATCATATCCGTTTCCACCCAGTCATCACTGTCAATGAAACTTAGATAATCTCCCCTGGACTTCTTTACACCTGCCATCCAGGCTGACATTAATCCCCCATTCTCTTTATGAATAACCTCTATCCGATGATCGGCAGCCGCATATGCATCGCACATTTCCGGACTTTTATCTTCAGCCCCATCATCAACAAGGATAATTTCCAAATTGTTGTACGTCTGGTTAACAATACTGTCCACACATTGTTTCAGATAATTCTGTGCATTATATACCGGGACAATGATACTAATTAATTTTTCTTCCATTTATCCCCTCTCCCATCTATATAAATCATGTACTTTATTAAAAAAACGAATTCTACCAACTGTTTAAATATCTGTATATTGCAGCATTTAATACTAATTAACATTTTTCTAGTTTTTTAGCAAATAAAATTTATTCTATATATACTAATATTTCAATTAAGTCTTTCAATAGTTCTATACTCAATTACCATTCAAGGTATTCATATTATATCTGTATATTATTTGCACTTTAACTAAATTACCAAATATATTTAACAACAATAAGAGCTCCCTTTTATAATATTCCATCAATTTATGTGTTAGTCTAAAATTATCTGATTATTTCCTCAAATGTAATACCTTCCCCGGTACTCCCGCAACCGACACACCTTTCTGTATCACATCACAAACAACAACACACCCCGCACCAATCGTAACTCCATCGGCAACTCTGACATCTCCAATAACAGAAGAGCCCCATCCTGCCGTAATACCCTTCCCAAGCACAGGGCTTTTCGTCCCTGCCCCTGTATTTCCCACACAAAAGTTTCCGATAATACAACAGTCTTCTCCTATCCTCGCGTCCTCATTCACTACAATAGGTGCAATATGATAAATCAAAAGCCCTTTCTCAAAACAGTTTTCCGGTATTTCAAAACCGAGCCGGTTTCCCAATACATATTTTCTTCGATGGTACCAAAAAAAAGCCATCTTATCCCACAAAGAATTTATCTTTCCGGAATCCGCTTCGCCGAAAATTCTGTTTTTATGATATTCCGCATGCCTGAGTGTCCGCAAATACTGCCAAATCCTGTAGAATTTGGACCGCAGCAGCCATGCACGCAGATATGAGCCGTTCCCGCCTCCAAAATATAAAGCTTTTTCATAAGCCAGATATTCTTTCAATTCCTTTTTATTCCGAATCATATTTATACCCTTTGTCCGCTTCAGCGGACATTAATTCAATACTTGAAACGTACTTTGTTTCAAGTTTCTCCCCTGGTGAACCAACTCAGTTCACCAATGCAGGCTTTCGTTAAGCACATCAAATACCTTACGGTTAACTTTCCTGTAATCAAACTGCAGTGATTTGTCATAAGCTGCCTTCGCATACGCTTCATAATCCAATAAGATTTTATCCATGGCCGTATGGATTCTCTCCACACTCCCGTCGGTGACTTCCGAGTCCTTTCCGTAGGTAAGAACCTCTTTAATCCCCCCCACATCCGTAGTGATAACAGGCAGTCCCTGGCTTATCGCCTCCAGTATGGTCATGGGTATTCCCTCAAAGGTAGAATTCATTATCAGCACATCCGCTTCCTTCATTGCCCTCTGAACTTCATCAGGCTTTACCGCTCCGATAAAACGAATCCGTTTATCACCGTCTGCCAGCTTCTCCATCTTTCCCCGTTCTTCCCCGTCTCCCAGTATGGTAAAACTGCATGTTCTGTCATAGGACTTAACAGCCTCGATCATAGGCCCCACATTTTTCACGGCAGATAACCTTCCGGCATATAAAAACCTCACCTCTTCCTCATGAAGATGGCGTTGCACATACGGCTGAACGACAATGGAATTTCCCACATGTACTGTGTTTTTATTGTACACACGATAATCTTCCCGCGTCTCCTGTTCCAGCACAAAAACTGCCGTACTTTTTTTGATAACATGAATCAAAAAGCTCTGAAAAGCTTTTCGAATCAAGGGCGCTTTTTTAAAAAAGCGAACTCTCTGCCACATATTTAAGTAAGTGCCATGGGAAAAAACATAGCAGACAGAGCCCGGACGAAGCATCCTTACCGCACCGAATGCTTCCGGCGTATGAATATAATTACAGTCGTTTTTACTTATCCCTATCAGTTTGCGGTATTTCCATAAGCCTTTCACATATTCCATTCTCAGGGACTTTTTCACTTTACTCAAGTCTGTGGAGGCCTGGGTTACTGCCAAAAAGGAATACTCCGCTCCGGCAGTGGATATGTTAATTATCTTCCCGACTTCTTCCGCATCACAGGATACTCCAACCAATAATACATCTTTCCCATGTTCCGGATATTCCTGTGACAGAAAGCTGAGAAAATTCTTTATGCTCGTTACCTGGCCGCCCACCGGATAATCTCTGTAGTTGCAGGTATCATAAAATATAAGACGGTTTTCTCTCATTCAGATTTCCTCCATCATCCCAAACAGCCGTAATGTCGGTCCGTCTCCCCATGGATAATTTCCATAATACTGGGGATATTGGCTGAATCCCTCACATTCCGCCGAACACTGCTCCACTTTTCCGTTTTTCATCCGGGAAAGCAGATATTCTCCTGCCCTGAATATATTGTCCTCATAATCCGCATCCAGATTACCGAACTGCATGCCTCTCAGCAGCGCACAGGCAATCATGGCCGTAGCAGAAGTATCTGCCGGTCCCTCCAGCGCCTGCAGCTGCCAGGCAAAGCTGCCGTCTTTCCTCTGGTATTTAACCGTCTCTTCCGCAAGTCCTTTGAAATGTTCCCTGATAAAACTGAACTGCGGTGTTTTTTCCGGCAGATAAGCGAGGCTCTCCGACATTCCGGAGGTAAGCCAGCCTACGGCTCTTCCCCAGCCGATTATCCCGTATTTCATCCCCGTATCACTGTTAAAGCCATGATAAGGAAATCCTGACAGTTCATCCATTCCGCCCTCCAGGAAATGCACCATCTGTGCAACTCCCAGCTTAACCGCAGTATCATCCTCTGTCATTATCCCGTACCGGCAGAGAAAAGGGCATATCATGCCGATGGTATCCGCATAAATATGGTTTCCGTCCTTAAGCCGGTAAGGCAGATTCCCTTTGCTGTCCTTGGGATATTGCATCAGATATGACGCAAGACGCCCGGAAGCCAGCATGTATTTTTCATCGCCTGTCCTCTCATATAAATCCAGAAAGGGAATACCGTTGGTCACATTATCCACATAGTAAACGGGCATGTCCTTCCTGATCCATCTGCCAAGATATTGCTCCAGCGCTTTCATGCTGTGGCTGTCCGCGGTTCCCCGGCAGACCTCTGAAAGCCCTCTTGCCAGAAGAGCATTAGGCCAGAAAAAACGGTCTATCGGCTGAACATCGCGGAACAGCAGATATTTTTTAATAAATCTTTTGATTCTTATCTTTTGGCTTATTCTTGGATAAGTAAGCAGTTCTTCGCAGATATGTTCCTGTAATGCATTAATTTTCTGAATGGTATCCGTTCTTTGTATCAGTTCCTGTAACCGCTCCATACAGTCATCCCCTTAATCCGCTAATTTCCCCAGCGTTTTTCCTATTTGTCTGGTGCGTTCCAGATAGGCCGGCATCACCTTTTCCAAACGTGCCCTGACAGCCTGTTCCTGTTCTTTCAGCCACTCAAAGCCTTCAATCAGTTCCCCCTTCCGGCTGAGGCTCTGCACCGGAAGTACATAGTCCTCCCAGGTACCGAACAGATCCTTCGCGATTCCCCTTGCTTTCACGGAATACCCTACCGCCAGCGTGGGAACCAAAGACGAATAAGCCGCTATGGTGGAGTGGGTTCTTGCACCAATAAAAAAGCGGCATCGTGCGATATATCCTTTTAACTCTTCACAGCTGCAGTCTTCGATAAGTACGATTCTGCCTGTCTTACTGAAATCTCTGTACAGACTTTGCAGAACGGTTCTGTCATCATTATTTTTCCATACCACGTGAGGTATCAGCGCAATATTCATATCCGTAGTATCCAGGATGTGGCTGATAAGAGCTCTGTAGTTCTCCATGGTAATCCCGGCCACTGACTCATTTTCCACTGCCATGGGGCTGAGATTCAGTCCCACCATGTTTCCTTCCTTAAAAGCCTCGGGCACCGGCTTTTCCACCGTATTAAGGAGGAATGCGGGATCCGGTATCAGATACGTGCTGTCTTTCACACCTGCATCCTGAAGGGCCTCCCAGGTAATGGATTCCCTGGCAATAATGCAGGTATAGCGCTTCATATCATCTATAATATCCGGATCGGTTAACAGCTCAGGTTCGATGGAGCATCCCAGCAGAACGGTTTTTCCTCCCTGCTCACGAAACATTTTGTTAGCCAGCTTCAAATCCTTTAAAAGAAGATCATAACAGTAATTATCTCCGCCTATGGAAATGTTGAGGTTTCTCAGATTTTTTCCGGTGACCTCCCTGAAACGGTATCTCATGGCTGCTTCCGGGTCATGAAACAGCCTCTCTTTAAGGTAATAATACACATGGATAAAAAAGTTTTTTCTTATTTTCTTTTCCTCCACCAGCGTGCATAATCCCTTCAGAGAATACGCCTCATCCTCCTCAGCGCTGTTGGTAACAACAATTGCGGGCTTGGGAAGCATACGGCATACAGTATTTGCAATAGCCTCGCACCCATGATTGCCGCTTCCGGCATGCATGTATAATACAATTTTATCTTTTTTCAACGGATTCACACCTTCCTGCAGCAGTTCAGATACTGCCGCATTTCCACATATGATACAAATCTAAATAAAGAGATGGAAAATTAAGAAACAGGATTCCTTTGACCTTGTATCCTGCGGGCAGCCCCTTCCATGCCTTCCTGTCCCGGGCAGCCTCTTTTGCAGCTTGTATGCAGCTCTCCAAACAGGCTGCCTTTTCTTTTCTTTCCTGCCGTGTAAGCAAAGCCAGCTTCCCTGCAGTCAGAAGAGATGCCTGAAACAGGGCTATCCTTCCTTTATACACATATTCGGGATATAACTGCCCTATTTTTCCACATGCCCTCTGCCAGCAGGTTATCTGATCCATATATGACGGACGAAACCCCGAAAACATAGCGCCTTCTTCATTGATATAGTAACAGTATTCCCCGGACTTTAATATGGAAACCATTTTCACATAAGGGAGCAGCGCCACCAGAAAAAGCAGATCCTCTCCAATCGTTATCCCCTCCGGGAATCGGATATCTCCAATCGTCTTTCTGTCAAAAAGTATGCTCCAGCATCTGGTATTACCGGCTAAAAGGCAGTTCTCAACATAATCCTTTACAGACAGCGCAGAAGTATTCTCTCCTCCGCATATGGCGGCTTTCCTGCCTTGTTCCGCTTCCTCATTATCAGACAGCTTTCCGCCGCTCCGTTTCCAGGCAAGGCGTTTCCGATCATCGGAATTCACTTCCCTGAACTCACACATTGCCAGCTCACTTTTATCTCTCTCTATGCATGCCCGCAGCTTTTCCAGCATTCTTTCGCCTATCCAGTCATCTGCATCCACAAAAGTGACGTACTCGCCGGATGCTTCCTGCAGCCCCAGATTTCGGGCGGAGGAAACCCCTCCGTTTTCTTTCTGAAGGAGGCGGATTCTGGCATCCTTTTTACACCATTCCAGGCAGATTCCTGCGCTGCCGTCCTCGGAACCGTCATCAACAAGAAGAATCTCCAGGTTCTTATAGGTCTGCCGGACAACGCTTTCCAGACAGTCGGAAATATATTTTTCTGCATTATAAACAGGTATAATCACCGAAATCTTATCTGTCACCTGGACAATTCCTCCCAGTATGCTGCAATGCGGCTGCTCCAGTCAAATCTTGTCACATTGGCATAGCCTTTCTGAATCAGCCCGGCGCGCAGCTCTTCATCCTCCAGCACACGGTTCAGGCACTCCACCGTCTGTGCATAATTATCCGGATCGGTCAGAAGCCCGGCATCTCCTACCACCTCTGCCAGGGCCGTTCTGTCTGAGGATACCACAGGGACTCCCAGCTGCATGGCTTCCAATGGAGGAAAGCCAAAGCCTTCGATCAGGGACAGGAAAAGGAAAGCCCTCGCTCCTGCCAGCAGGCTGTGCATATCCTCTGTACGCTCTATATATTTATAGCAGGTCACATAAGCGGCGGCTTCTTCACTGATTTCAAACTCTTCCGTCCCCGGTATGCCCACCACCACAAGTCTGACCGGATCATCGGTCTGGTGGAAATAAGCATCATAGGTCCTCAGCACCCCTGCCGCATTTTTATGAGGAAGTTTGGATGCTGTGGCATAAATATACGGTCCCTGAGGGCTGAGCGCACATTTTTCTTCCGACGCTTCCACCTTATTCAGTCCATTATAAATCACATTGACTCTGCTGCCGCTTCCCGGGCACATAGCGTCAATTTCCTTCCTTGAAAATTCAGATATGGTGATAATCCGATCCGCATGCTTCATAGATGCCTTCAGGCGGCTCATAATATAGGCATTTTCAAATCGGTTCAGTACACCGGGAAAATGCTTATCATAATAAAAAGGAATCAAATCATGTATGATTACCGTATCTTTTCCCCTGTAAAACAGAGGACGGTAGCCCCGTGGGAAAAGGATCCGGTCCGCCCCATACTTTCTGGCCTTCCACGGTACGAGAAACAACTCCCATACAATGCAGGTGAGTTTATTCAGCGGGTTCCCTTTCATAAGGACGAAACGGATACCCGGAATATCGAAATCTTTCCTGTTATACTCATTTCCCAGGACAATAATCTCCTCACAGTGCTCCCCGCTCTTGTTCGCAGCGGTAAGATGCTGTACCAGACTTTGTGCAAGATTGTATATGCCTATACTTTTTCCTTTGCCTTTAACCAATTTAAAGCAGTCAATCACCAGCCTCATAATTGCACCTTTCTTTTTTATCTTCCGCTCTGTTTCATAAAGAACCGCCAGCCCTGCCACCAGTACTCTTCCTTTATTTCACCTTCAGCCGACGGTTCTCCGCCTGCCCGGAACTTCTGTCTCCTGCAGTGCAGCATGTCGCTCCAATATGCCCCTGTCAAAAAGAGGGCATAATTTCTCCCCAGATATACGGAGATAAAATGCGCTTCCAGCATGGTGTACAGCGCAAAACTGAGTACCATCATGAAGCCCATATAATTTTTCTTTTTATAACACTGCCAGATCAGCATTGCATATAGAATAACATAAACCGCCCCCGGTATGATTCCATACCAGTAGAACAGGCGTACATAGCCCATATCGAAATATTTGGTGTTTTCAGGCCGGGAGAACAGGCTCCAGTTGCGAAGGATTCCCCCTCCTCCCTCCAATGTATTCATACTGGTTATCCGGCCGGTGAAGAAGCGGTCATAGGGGTAAAAGGGGCCTTCATAGGGCTCATAATAAGCCATCCAAACGGACATGCCCACACAAAAAAGGAAAGCTGCGATCCCCGCAATATACACCCAACGGCTGTCCCTGATATTTTTCCCATATGCCAAAAACAAAGACAGCAATAGAGAAAACAACAGAATTATAATTCCCGTTCTGGAATTAGTCAGGAAATAAAGCCAGATACCTGCCAGAAATATAAGCGCGTAAATCCAAGACTTCATTTTTTCCCAATATAAATATATCCCCAGTGTGACCAAAACCCAATACATACAATAAAAAGCATTGGGATGCCCTAAACCAAAACAATATCGTATTCCCCGGTCACCTTCATCAACAATATACATGTTTCCAAATATTCCGGTTACCGCCAATACCACAAGTAAAATACAGCCGGATAATGTGATCCAAAAGGTATATTTCAACGATTTTTTTAAATCTATATTCTTAAAAGCCGCACAGAATACCACAAGCCGTACTGCTTCATCACGTCCTGAAAACATATAGCAGCTTCCGGCCAAAAGTAAAAAAACGAGCAGCCAAAGCCATTCTTTTAACGAGAATTTGGTGCAGCATACCTTTATCAGAAAAAGAATAAATGTAATACGGAATAACTGACCTTCAACCGGGTTAATATATGCACTTTTATCAATGATAACAATCAAAAGCTCCAGCACCAGGCCTGCATAAAAGCAGAACTGTCCTATGTCTGCCAGCTTTCCGCCGAATTGTTTTTCTTTTTCCATCCACTTATCCTCTTAGACAGCTAGACAGCTGATACATCATTTTCGCAGTCCTGCTTTATGCAACGCCCCATTCCAATATCCCTGTATGGTATTTTTCCAGAACCATAGCATTCCCTGCTTGAAATAAGAACCGAAGGAAATCCTGCAGTTTTTTGCTGTTTTCCAGCCCTGCTTAAATTTCAGGATTTGCAGCAGCATATAATCTCTGCAGTTTTTGCTTTGCCACAGTTCATACTTTTCATACAAAAACTGCATATCATTAAATTTCCGGATATCTTTTTCTTTAAACATTCCTGTATATTGTTCTTCGTGAATACCAATAGAAATCAGAGCTTCTTCCGTATAAGCAAAAACAGGATTCTTTTTAAGGATTTCAAAATATAAAAACATATCGGATGCCCAGTTGCTTTTTTCATCGAACCTAACATCACAGCTTCTGTAGATAGTGGCACTGGGTGCTCCAATCTCATTCCCCAGAAATAGATTCCTATAGTCATTATTCAGCCGAGCGATATACCATTTCTGAGCGCAACGTGCATAAGCGCCTTTATTTTGCGGACTATCCAAAGGTACCTGCATCGTCCCGCAAAAAGCCAAAGACGCCTCCGGCTTGTTATCCAGCAGCGCCGCCATTTTTTCAAGGCTGTCTGCATCGGTAAACCAGTCATCACTAAACATAATCTTGACATATTCACCCTTCGCTTCGGAAAGAGCTCTGTTCCAATTGAAAATATGTCCTAATGGTTTGGGATTATGAATATATCGAATTTTCTTCCAGTCTGATTGTTCTATCAATTCTGAAATCTCATCATTTGTGGAATCATCAGTAAGAATAATTTCATAATTTTTGAAACTCTGCCGAAAAATAGATTCCAACAGACGTTTGACTTCTTTCACATTATTATAAGCAGGTATGCATATGGAAACTTTAGGTACCAGCATGTATTATCCTCCGCAGCACTTTTTTCACAAAATGGCCTGCCCGGAAAAATCCCCGGCGTATTGTTCCTGCCGCATGGCGAAGTCCTTTTTTTAAAGGTGCCTCTTCCCTAAGAATCAAAAACTCATATTCATCCGTATGCTCACGCAGATATTGGGGAAACGAATCATCAATTTTCACCAGAGTAAAAGAGGCATCTCTGCCGAATATATCCTTTCCGTCCTTAATCCGATCTGCAACATCTGACAGCACTTCTGCTTTATTATATTCCTGATGTGCCGCACTTCTCACCTTTTCGGCAACACGTTTCTTTACATCCTTTTCCCCATGGCCTCCCATGTAACCAAAATGCCAGCCTCCGTCGTCTACGCGGATACCGCATTCCTTTCTTTCCGGGAAACGGAGCTCGCCCAGTTCTAATCCCTGTTTCTTAAGCAGCCCATAGCTGCACATTTTGGATCCAATCCACTTTTTCCTTTTCACCCCCGGAAATTCTCCGGCATAAGACAACAAACTGCCTGAAACTTCCTCCATATTAAGATAGCAGTAAAATAACCGCTGCGCAAAATGATAAATCTTATTTTCATCAAAGTCAGCTATTATTTCCTTCACCTTTTCCGGATTGGGTATTTCATCCAGATCACTGAAAATAATGATATCATCATCCGTACAGTTTTTAAGCCCTCTGCCTACCGCATTTTTCTGAAAAGTATCCCTGTCATGGGTATATCCCTGAGGTGTATCATCCACTACCACATGTATAATTTTATCTGCAAATTCCGCAAACATTTCTTTATTTTCTTCATAATATAGCGGTTTTGCCTTACCTGAAAAGGTTTCCGTTGCCTCGCTGATTACAAACCGGTCAACCACAGGATCCATAACATGCAGCCGAAGCTTTAAGATATCTAATTCATTAAAAAACTGAAAGCAATCATATACCATATTTTTTCCTGTCTGTTGATTTACAAATAGTTTTTTATCTGTTTATCAACCTTCCATGTATCTTTTTTAACCTGTGCAAAAGCTTATTCTTTCGGCGGAAATCAGGATAACCGCTATTTGTACCGTACCATTTATGAAAAACAAAGGGTGTTATGCCTTCTGTCTCCGGTATCATATTCTCATGTCCAAAATACTTTGCAACTTCCAACGGCGCAATCTGCATTCCCTCCGCCTCCAAAAGGTGGCGGATTTTACAGCAGATAAAGCCATCCTCGTTAAAATAACCTTTTTCCCCAACCCATGGCACCCCGGCTTTTTTAGGGAAGTCCATAAGACGCTTACTGCGGATACCCACACTGTTCCCTACACGGCAGATATTCCCATGAATATCTCTGTAGGTAGTCGTGTCCCCTGGTTTCGGCAGGGGCCAGGGAGAACCGATATAATCATAATCCAGGAATTCATCCCTCCACATTTCAGGATGAACCACAAAACCGTCATAATGGACAAGGAGTGCAAATTCTGTTTTAATATAGTCCCCTAAATCATAAACTGTTTTATAATTAAAATCGTCAATATTACATAATTTGTCTATATGCGCATACCGAATACCCTTCGGCATAAATAAAGGTTTTTTATCTGTAATTATAACGGCATCTGCGAATACGATATCTTTCATGCTGTATTCCATTGCCTTTAAAGTTGCCCTGACCTGTACGCTGTCCATAGCACAGAGTGTCACCTGAGGCAGAACCAGCTTCCCCTGCGCATTATAATAGCTTCTTTTTTTATCATCCATACCGCATTACCTGCCTTTCAATGCCTTCATTCTGCGAATAACCCCTCTGGCAATTTTATGCAGCCTGGCATTGGTATAAATGCTCTTACTTTGTATTTTATAAAGACAGCTTTTCAGCTTTCCGGGTTTCACATTCAGTCTCCGATACCTGCCGGATTTCTTCTTATAGGCCTCCAGCTCATGCCGGCATTCTTCATCTGAAAATACACGTCCTTTCCGATCCATATAATGCCAGCCTGAATAAATATTCTGCTCACTGGCCCAATATCCATCCGAAACATTATGTCTGGCCCAGTATTTAGGGGCTATAATATACTCCACCGTATCACTGGTAAAGGCCGGAAAATAAGCAAATGACGAATTGGCAAGCAAAAGATATCTGGCATTCTTCAGAATGGAATAATCCTTTGCCAAATCAAAGTTATAAGCCGGAATTCCGGGAAGAAATTTATTTGCTTCCTTAACATCATTCGTTATAATCATAAATTCCATATCCGGATTTATTTTGCGCATATTTTTCATGCCGTCAAGCCAATATTTTTTTCTGAGATACAATTCCGGTGAGTCCATATAGTCTGAACAACGCAAATGCAGAACACATAAATTTTCATCTGTAAAATCATGACAGTCATATTCCGGCTTTACTTTGAGCCATTGTTTAATCTGCTTTTTATAAGCTATATAATATTCTTCCGCCTGCATATTACCGAACAGCAGCATATTATCCGCCACCTGAAACATACCTTCATCCGCAGCTGTAACATAACATCCATGTGTCATATCATGGCGGGAACTGCCGGTAAATATCCTGTCATCTCTCTCATAATAGGTGCCTGCAAAATCTTTTTTTTCAGCCTTTACGCCAAAATCCAGATCCATGAAGTAAAGACCGCAGGAGCTATGGATATTATTCGCAAGTGTATCGCTGCCCAATATGGAAAAATCTCTGCCCTGTTTCATGGCAATACATCTGGTTGTCACATAACAAAATAATTGGTTTCCCAATCCCTGCCCCTTAAGCAATTCAGTTCCGACCATTTCATTTCTTCCTTTTCCCATTCCATTATTTCGGCAGCTTCGCTTCCACAATTTTCCTTTTATCCACATTGTAGATAATATCACAATTCTCTATCGTCCGCAATCTATGGGCAATTATGATAAGGGTCTTGCGCCCGTGGAAGCTGTCGATAGCCTCCATAATAGCCGATTCCGTATCATTATCCAGAGCGGAGGTCGCTTCATCAAACACCAGAATTTCCGGATTATGATACAGCGCCCTTGCGATACCGATCCTCTGCCGCTGTCCGCCCGACAGACGAACCCCTCTGTCACCAATGCTGGTTTCCAGCTGTTCAGGCATCTGCTCCACGAATTCCTTCATCTGAGCTTCTTCCAGCACCTGCCACACTCTTTTATCATCTATCTCATCTCTGTCCACACCAAAAGCGATATTTTCCCTAAGGGAGTCATCCGTCAGGAAAATCGTCTGAGGAATATATCCGATATGGCTCAGCCAGGAAGGATAATTATCAAAAATATTGACGCCGCCGCAGGTTATCGTTCCGGCCTGTACCTGAAGCAGACCCATGAGGATGTCGATAGCCGTCGTTTTTCCAGCGCCGGAAGGTCCCATAACACCCACGGATTTCCCTATCGGCACGCGCATACAGGCATCATCCAGGATTTTTTTTGTAGTATTGGGATATAAGTAGGTGATGTTATTAAGGCAGATCGCATCTCTGACAGGAATCGGCGCGGCATTCACATCATCCTTATTCTGGTATTCCCCATACTTCGTATAATCGCTGAAATCCACATTTTCATACACATAATCCAGCGAAGGCTGGAAAAATGCAATGTTAGTCACATGTCCGTTGATACGGTTTACACTGGGAAGCAGCCTTGTAGCAGCAAAGGCAAATGCCGTCATCTGAGGAATCATTTCGGTTAAATTGCCGCCTGCCATGATATAAACGGCCAGATAGGCAAGGACGCCTCCCATGCAGAGAGTTTCTATCAGAAGTCTGGGGACATTGTTCAATACCGTATATTTACTGGTAACTTCACCGGCAATCTGAGAATATTTGCGGAAATTTTTTGCGAAGAAAGCTTCCTTATGGAGAATTTTCACATCCTTGATTCCATAAATGGACTGAAGGCGCCATTTCCCCATGCGGCTCTGAACCTGCTGGGATTTCAGCCCCATGGAATTCAGCCTGTTTTTCATGACACGCATGATAAGCAGTGTCATAAATACCAGTATTCCCCCCATCACCACTGTCATTTTAAAATCCACCAGCAGAAGGGTTACGCACAGAAAAACCGCAACAACGGCTTCACTCGCCAGCTGTATATATTCCATCAGAATAGTAAATACCTTGGGCACATCACTGTCAACCAGACGGAATACGGTAGGGATATCCGCATTGAGATAAAATTCATAAGGACGGTTCAGGTACTCTTCCAGCATATAGCTTACCGTGCGGAACTGATTTCCATTCACGAACCTGGCCTGGGCATAGGTCAAAAGCAGCAGGAAAAGATTTTTCACCACAATGACAACGATAACCAGAAGAAGCAGAAGCAGAATAAGCTGGGTGTAGTTCTCTCTGCTCAGTTCAAATCCGAAAAACAAACAGATTTTCTGTACCATTTCGCTCTGCAGCATACTATCCTGATCGATGATTGCCGTAATCAAAGGCAGGATCGACGTAACTCCTATGGTTTCCAGTACCCCGCCGATAAGAATAAGAATCGCCAGCAGGCCTACCTTCCGTTTTTGTTCCTTACTTAAAATGCGGCTCAGTTTTTTAATATTTTCCATCATAAGCGTATCATTCTCTCCGTATATATATCCCGGCATTCTCTGCCGTTCAGCCATTTTGCCGGCGCTATTACTTTTTTCTCCGGATTTTCATTCAGCCATGCTCCCCACCAGCTGAAGCTGCTGTTAGCTATAATATTATGCCTGCATCTGCTCATCAGATACAGATCCATATAACCAGTATCCTCCGTGCTTCCTTCCACCAGGACACAATTTTTGCTTTCAAAATGTTCCCTCGTCCATTCCGGATCATTGCTGAACAGGAAAAAACGGGCGCCGGGTACCAGCCTCTCCATCCGCGCAAAAGCTTCTTTATAATAAGCTTCCGTGCAGATCCCCGTATAAAGGCCGCCATGGCTTTCATCCAGGTAATCGCCCCTCCGGATATGGACACTGACCGACTGACAGTCCTCTATCTGTTTCTCCAGCCGGAGATAATCCTCAGGCAGCGGAAAAGCTCCCGACTCTATCCCGCGGAACCGGTATGCTTCACGGACTCTGCCCTCACAGTCCCGGAAGTATTTGTCACTCTGAAAACACCCTTCCAGCAATGCCGGATCCTTTTCCATCACCAGCGGGTCAAAATTGATATCCCGTTCCCGGTAGGCCTTCGTCCTGCGGCCGGTCAGCTTCCGCCTGACACGGGACAGCGCATCCATGGAAGCGTCCGTCATTTCCGTCAGTTCCTCTCTGCTTGCCCGGTCATAGGTAATTCCGAACACATCCAGCTGCCTCGGCCTTGTTCCCGGCCCTTCATAACAGGTGACATCATCTATTTTTACTTCTTTTCCCTTAGCCTTCAGGCTCAGATAGAGGGCATATTCAAACATCTGGTTGCCCAGCCCTCCCGATAATTGCACAATAACCATATTAACGCCCTCTTACCCTTTGTTTCAGAGGTATGATAAACCTGTCATTCAGCCAAATCACACAAAGGTAAACTGCCGGTGATTTCAGGAAAATCATCATTTTCTTTTTTTCATTGGGATTGGCTGCCGGATTCTGATAGACCCTGTCCATTTCCGCGCTGTCTGCCCGCAGCCGCTCCCTGATTTCTTTCCGGTATTTTCGTCTGAAATCCTTTTCCGCCTTTCCCAGCGAAATGTAATAAAGCAAAAGCCTTTTATAAAAAAAATACCGATGGATATCCGCCAAATCCATTCTGTCTATGGAACGCAAAAAAGCTTCCTTTTCTTCATAGGCCGGCAGCTGATCCGTAAAAATACGTTCTCCCAGCCCTTCTCCCATGATACTGCCTTCCCGTTCCAGGACATAATTATAAAAGGAAAAATCCATGTATATGGTCCCGGAAGCCCTTGCCAGCAGCTTCGTGGTATATACGATATCCTCATAATATTTTCCCTTCGGAAACCGCAGTTCACCCATCAGCTCCCTTCGGTAAAGCTTATTCCAGGCGGCATTCTGGATACAGATGTCATCCTCTTCTCTTAAAAAGCAGTCCAGCGCCTCCAAGCCTTCCATATAAACTGCGGCACCCGTGGCCTCATCCACAGCACGGTCCCTGTAGATTTTCCGGTACCGGCATACCGCCAGCGGCGCATCAAACTGCCTCGCCGCAGAAAGCAGCCCTTCATACATATCCTTCTCTATCCAGTCATCCCCATCCACAAAAGCAATGTAGCTTCCCAGCGCCTGACCGGTCCCTGCATTTCTGGCATCGGAAAGACCGCCGTTTTCCTTATGGATCACCTGAATTCTGTCATCCTCCCCGGCCAGCCTGTCGCAAAGGCCCGGACAGCCATCCGTGGAACCATCGTCAACCAAAATAATCTGCAGGTTCCGGTATGTCTGCTCCCGAATGGAACGGACGCATTTTTCCAGATACGCCTCAATATTATATACCGCCACGATGACCGAAATCAAATCCGTCTGTTCCTTCTCCGGTATCGGACGGAATGAAAAATGTTCTATTTTCTGCACGGGATAATTCCTTCCTGCAATCTGTCACATCAACCGCTTCAACACACAGCTGTCCGATCCGCCATCCAGGCCTGAAACATCAGAATATACCAGATCTGAATGCGCCAGACACCGTTTTCCACAAAATGCTTCCAGATTTTCCATACCGTATCCGGATTTAAAATACCCTGCGTTTCCAGCGTCCTGCGATCAATCAGCGTTTCCGCCCATGCCCGCAGAGACGGCTCCATCAGCCATTTGGCGATAGGTATGGAGAATCCCTTCTTTGGCCTGTCCATCAATTCCTTCGGCACATATTTATACAAAACATCCCGAAGCACCAGTTTTCCTGTTCCATCCTGCCTCTTATATTCCAAAGGAAGGCTCCAGGCAAACTCCACCACATCTTTATCCAGCATAGGCACCCTTGTTTCCAGAGAAACCGCCATAGCCGTACGATCCACCTTTACCAATATATCATCCGGATGATACATCAGCATATCCATCAGCATAATCGTATGGTTCGTTTCCTCCAGATAACCTGCCGGCATCTGTGTATACTTATACGGCAGGTTTCCGTGCTCCCTTGCAATACCCATAGTAAGCGGATCCGTAAGCCGCGACTGCACATAAATATCCGAAGGATCCCTGGCCCCCAGAAGTTTCCCCTTGATACGGAATAATTCCTTTTTTACCAAAGGACTGTGCAGAACCAGCTCGCTGCAGGGCTTGCGCAGAAAATAAGGAACGTTTTTCATTTTCCCCCAAATACGGCTCACCGAAGCATAAGAGGTATAACCGCAGAAAAGTTCATCTCCCCCATCTCCGCTCAAAGATACCGTTACATGCTCCCGGGTCATCTTACTGACCAGATAGGTAGGAATCTGCGAAGAATCCGCGAACGGCTCCCCAAACATAAAAGGAAGCTTGGGAATTACCGCCTTAGCATCCGCCTCCGTAATATAAAGCTCCGTATGCTCTGTTCCCAGCACCTTCGCAATTTCCCTGGCAGTCTCCGCTTCATTATACTCTTTTTCTCCCATACCAATCGTAAAGCTCTTCACTTTACCATGATTCAGCGACTGCATCAGCGCCACAATAGTGCTGCTGTCTATCCCCGCGGAAAGAAAAGCCCCCACCGGCACATCCGCCACCATCTGATCCCGGATAGAAGCCTTCAGAAGCCGCTCCAGCTCCTCCGCCGCTTCCTCCCTGCTTCCCGCAAACAAATTCTCCTGCCCCTTCTTCGCCGCATCCATCACAGACCAGAACGTTTTCACCGAAGGCCTGGCAAAAGGAGCTTCCAGCGTCAGTATACACCCCGGCTCCAGCTTCCATATATCCTCATAAATAGAATAAGGAGCAGGTATATACCCATGCACAAAATAAATATCCAGCACATCCCTGTTGATTTCATTACTAAAACCATCCAGAACAGAAATCGATCCAATATCCGACCCAAACACAAAACACCCGTTTACAAAACCATAATACAACGGCTTCTCCCCGATCCGATCCCGAAGCAGATAAAGCCGTCTCTCCTTCTTATCATAAAGCGCAATGGCAAACATCCCCTTACACAAAGCGATCGCCTCTTCAATCCCCATATGCTCCATAGCCTCCAGCAGAACCTCCGTATCCGAAGTCCCCCTGAAACGCTCCACCTTCTTCTCCTCAATCAGCCTCTTTGCGATCTCCCTGTAATTATAGATTTCACCATTAAAGACCATTTCAAACCGCCCGCTGTGAGACTGCATAGGCTGTGCCCCATTTTCCGAAAGATCCACAATAGAAAGCCGCTGATGCCCCAAAACCACATCCCCGTCCTCACTCGCCCAAATCCCCGAAGCATCCGGCCCCCTGTGCCGCATCCTCTCATTCATCTTCCTGATATTCTTCTCCCAATCCCTCTTCCAATTACAAAACCCTGCAATCCCGCACATAATCTCACCCGCTTTCTAAAATCAAGCCTCTTTATCCTGCTACAACTTACTAAATCCCTTATCTCCTGCCCTTTTTCCCTTTTTTGCCCTTAACTTACTCACTTCACCCAGCTTTGCCTCTGCTGTTCTCCGGCTGCCCTTCGGCCTGCTGTGGCTTGGCCCTCCGGCAGGAATCTTCCCGGCCCGGCTCCCGGGAAACCGGCTGCGGCCAGAGATGAGATCCTGTAAGGGCCGTATAAAAACGCCGGTCCTTACGCTGCGTATTCTGCAGCGTTAGTACCGCTGCGTTTTTATCCGAGCGAGAGCGCGCCCTATAAGGACTCATCTCTGGCCGCAGCCGGTTTCTCGGGAGCCGGGCCGGGAAGATTCCTGCCGGAGGGCCAAGCCACAGCAGACCGAAGCAGCAGCCGGAGAACAGCAGAGGCAAAGCGCCCTTACTCTTCTTCAATCACCTTAAATTCATTTCGTTCCTTTTTGTCAAGAATCGTCTGCTTGGCGGCTTCCGTCTGCTCTTCCCACAGTTCGGCCGCCTTATCCCAGCTTTCATATCCCTTCTGTCCGCGTTTATCCGTAAATGAATAATTATTTTTCAGATATTCTCCCAGGAAGGCGCTGCACTTTTCCATGCCAAAAGCATTGGCATGACCGCCGTAATCGTCAAAGTCCATCTCAAAATCAATATCCAGTTCCTCATAATAATCATTCATGTTCAGGAACTGATATCCGGTAGGGGCTATGATGTCCGCAATATAATTATACTGCCTCTGCTTTTCTTCCGTCATGGTATTGGGCGATACGATAAATAAAGCGTTCAGACCTTTTTCCTGCAGATAAGCCAAAAGATTACGCAGCACCTCTTCCTGATCCTCCGGAATCGCCTGCCGATCCGTCACCCAGGAATAATCCGCCATTTCGCTGGGTCCGATATCGTCCCGGATCACAGCGCCCTTCAGCGGATCCGGATATTCATACCGGAAGGTGACCATCTGACTGGGCAGTACCAATGTTTTCCAGTTGGAATGATATTTGAAAATATCGAAATAATAGGTATATCTTGGCTCCTCTTCATTCGGTTCCACCAAATCGTTGATGGTTTTTATCCGGTTCCAGGAATACTTCATGTTATCGGTGACGCCTCTGGTATACGCCATGTTCTGTGTGAGCCGTTCATCCGGCCCCAGATACATGCGCATTTCGAAAATATAAAGCTCAGGATCCTGGGTTTTCTCCGCCTCCTCCACCAGATGTACCGCGGCCTTCGGGCGCTGCATGTTAGAGGACAGCGGATAACAGGTGATGCCGGTATCCTCCCAGATCTTCGGCCCTGCATAATAGGGATAAACCGGGCTGGATCCGATCATCACCACATCAATGGTATCCTTCTTTTCCGCATAAAACCCCACAAAAATGTCCTTGATATCGCCGTTTGTCCGAATCATATAGGTGAGCGGAATCAGTATCAGGAAAAAACCTGCTATAAATACAATTGTCTTAATCCATTCTTTTTTCTTCATACTACCTGTTGCTTTCCCTGGAGTGTGTCTGAAAATTGCATGAATGAATTTTCAAACACGCTCTGACATGATAAATCTGCTGATTTACAGACATACTCTTTATTCCGTCCATGCTGCAAATTATTTTTTCTTCCGCCTGGAAATCAGATATTCCATCCATTCCCTGTCTACATGCTCCGGAAGATACTCTTCAAGAAGCCTGGCGGCATTGCGCCCCATCTCGTCCGCCTTTTCCCTGTCGGAAAGAAGAATCCGCAGCTTCCGCTCCAGGGCATCGGTATCTCCGGGAGGGATCAGATATCCGTTGACTCCATCCTGAATCAGCTCTGCCGGCCCGCCGCAGGGGCAGTCGGTGGATATCACCGGAAGTCCCAGACACATGGCTTCAATCAGGGTATTCGGCATCCCTTCACTGAAAGAAGACAGGACAAAGGCGCTGCTTTTATATATTTTATCCGCCACATCCGTCACCGCTCCGGGCAGGCTGACACGATCCGCAAGCCCTATCTGTCCGGCAAGCTTCAGAAGCGGTTCCCTGCATTCCCCGTTTCCGTAAATAACCAGCCTTGCCCCGGGAAAATCCTCTGCCAGTCCGGAAAATGCACGGAGAATCATTTCATGGTTTTTATTTGCATCCATACGGCCCACCGCATGAATACAGAGTTCCCTCTCACCCTCAAACCTCTCTCTGATAAAAGAAGGGTTCAGAGGATTTTTCAGGATCACTGCCTTCTTCCGGATTCTGTCCGGGAAAAAGGAAAATGCCTCCTTCGTTTGGAGCACCACCCCGGCCGCTTTGGCAAAATAAGTCCTGGCCAGGAAACGCATCAGCCCGGATGCATATTCCGCCTGAGGTTCACCTCTCACCGAAATTACTACCGGGATATTCAGAAAGCTGCTGGTAAGCAGGGCCATGAGATTATTTTTCCCGATAAAGGAAAGGATTACATCCGGTTTTTCTTCCTTCCATATACGGCGCAGCTTGCGGAAACGGCGGACAAAATTCACAGCCCGGCTCCTGCTCGTCTCTTCCTCCGTTATCTCACTGAAAACCCGTTTGATATCCGGGGAAAGCTCATATTCCCCTTTCCCCTTATACTGGGTAACCACAGTAACCTGTACTCCCTGGTTTTTCAGATACTCGGCCAGATTGACCAGCACTCTTTCGGAGCCGCCCTTACGAAGGGCACTGATAAAAAGAGCGATATGAATTTTTTCGGAAGGTATTGTTTCATCCTGCTTTCTGTTCAATATACCACTCCTTAATAGCTTGTCTTCTTTTAGTATGCCATATAGCATGCATACCACTGCTGGAAAGTATAAAAAGCCCACACGATTCGGGAATAATTTTCTCCGCTTCCCGGCCCCCGATCTCCCTGCTGCAGATAATTTTCCACAAACCGGCTTACATAATCCGCGTTGAAAATCCCCTGTTTCACGAGAAACTCTTTTCCGGAATAGTCTTTCAGGCTTTCCCGGAGAGGCCCCCGGAGCCATTTGTCAAGAGGCACGGAAAAGCCCTTCTTTTTCCTGTCCAGCATCTCTTTTGGGATGTAGTCGTAAGCTATGCTTTTTAGAATCCTTTTTTTCTCTCCATTCTCAAATTTGAAAGAATGAGGAAGGCGGAAGGAATATTCCATTACATCCTTATCCAGGATAGGGCATCTGGCCTCCAGGGAATATTTCATGGAAGCCCTGTCCACCTTACACAAAATGTCTCCGGGAAGATACGTATCCATATCCAGAAGCATCCTGCGGATCTGCCAGTCTTTCTCCTGATAGCCGCTTTCCCTTGGATAGCGGCAGTCCATTCCCTCACCGGCAGCAAAGGCTCTTGCCACATCCAGATATGCCGGCGGGCAGATTTGGGTTTTCAGCTCCGGATTGCGGTTCTCTGCTATGGAACGTACCTTTACCGGGAGCCGTTCCTCCAGCCTTGCCCTTCTTAAACCCGGCAGGCCTAATATTCCATGAACCGCTCCGCCCAAAGCATCCAGCCTCTGTACCTGCGACAGCCTGTCATACATCTGATAGCCGCAGAAAAATTCGTCCCCTCCGTCTCCCGACAGAGCCACCGTCACCTTTTCTCTGGCCAAAGCGGATACCAGCATGGTCGGAATTTGGGAACTGTCCGCAAAGGGTTCGTCATAATACCTGGGAATGCTTTCCACCAAATCGAACATTCCTTTTTCATCGATATAGGCTTCCGTATGATCCGTGCCCAGATACTCCGCCACCTGTCTGGCATAGGCGGCCTCATCGTAACGTTCGTCTTCAAAGCCGATGGAAAAAGTTTTCACCGGTTCCGGCGAATTTTCCTGGGCGACAGCAGTCATCAAAGACGAATCGTAGCCGCCGCTCAAAAAGCTTCCCAGCGGCACATCGGCAATCATCCGGGAAGCCACCGCCTTTTGAAAAAGCCTTTTCAGCTCCGCCTTAGCTTCCCCGAAATCCGTCACCGGATTTTTCTGCATTTTATGGTAAACATCCCCAATGTCCCAATATTTCCAGGTCTTTATTTCCCCTTTATGAAACCGCAGGATTTCTCCCGGCTGCAGCTTATATACATCCTTAAAAATACTGTCCGGCGCGTTGATATACTGCTGGTAAAGGAAGCGGGCCAGCACATCCCTGCGGATTTCCTTCGAAAATCCGGGGCATTCCATGATCGGCTTCAATTCCGAAGCGAATACCAGGTTTTCTCCGTCCAGCCAATAGGAAAGGGGCTTTTTTCCAATCCGATCCCGTACAAGAAAGATTTCCTGGGTGCTTTTATCATAAAGGGCCAGGGCAAACATACCGTTAAACCTGTCAATACAGGAAATACCCCATTTCAGATAAGCTGCGATAATGACTTCCGTATCACAGTTAGACTTAAAGGGGTAGTCGGAAAGTTCTTTTTTCAATTCTTTAAAATTATATATTTCACCGTTATAAACAATACAAACCCGATCCTGCGCGGAGCCAAAGGCAGCATCCGAATGCATGGGCTGATGGCCCAGCATGGAAAGATCCATGATGGAAAGTCTCCGCTGTGCAAACCCAATCCGATAGCCGTCTTCCCCGGAATAAATCTCTTCCCCGGAGTCGTTGGGCCCACGGTGGTACATCGTGTCATTCATGATCTTCAGGGTCTTATTCGAAATCTCCCTCCTGCTCACAAAACCACAAATACCACACATACTGCCACTCTCCTTTCCTTCTTTCTGCTGTCAGCGCCGCCTGACGGCATCCTCTCTTACAGCAGATCCCTGACGCTTGCGAAATGTTTACACTCATTATCTATTGTGTCCATCAGTTCTTCATTTCTTTCCTGTATCAGGGTCCTGAAATTCTCCAGGTTATCATATCCCTTCTTCGTCCATGAATAGGGATGGGTCAGAATCTGAACTCTGTCGTTTTCCAGCAGCGTTGCAGCATCCGGTGTGCCGTAATTCCACCTGTGCTTCGCATCGGAAATATATTTCACATGCAGGGGCGTGGATTCCGTGACATTTTCGGAAAAGGTGAAAAACTCATCCTGATAAGCATTGATAATTCCGGGGAACTTGATGTTTTCCCTGAGCACATCCGCAGACGGACGATGGATGGAAAATTCGGTGATTTCAACCCCGATCATTTCACTGAGCACATGAATTTCCTGCAGGATTTTCATTCTCACCAGCTCCATATCCGTCAGACCGTTCAAAGCAAAATGAAGGCCGATAACATGTCCTCTCTCATGCATATATTTTATCATATCCATGTTTTTCTTGGATAAAATATTATAGGAATTATTCGTCCACTGGAAAAAATAAGTGGAGGTGAAATCCATGGACAGCTCCAGCTTGGAAAGTGCAAAAGCCCGATCCACACTGAATTCCACATCATGTCTCATAATGATGAACTTATCCCTTGCCTGAGCCTGCCTGAAGTTGCATCCCCGTCCGCTTTCTTTAATAATATTGATGATTTCTTTATAATCCGAATAGGAAAACATTCCGCTTTATTCCTCCAAAGTTATTTGCATACCGATTCTATATAATCCTGCCATTGCTCAAAAACCGCTTTGCCGTTCGCAATCTTACAGATATCTCTTGCCTTTCTGCCGAGCTGTTCCGCCAAATCCGGATTTTCAATCAGCCTGCAGATTCCGTCCGCCAGAGCCTCTTCATCCTTGATAGGAACAAGCAGCCCGTTCACTCCATCTTGCATAACCGTCCGCGGACCGCCGCAGGGACAATCCGTCGCCACGACAGGTAGGCCCAGGGCCATGGCTTCCAAAAGCGCGTTGGGCAGACCTTCCCAATCGGAAGAAAAAGCAAAAACAGAGGCATTCACCAGCACTTTTTCCAGAGAATCACTTGCTCCCATGAGAAATACATACTCTCCGGCATTTCTCTCGGCAATCAGCTCCTCCAGCTGCTCCCTGGTGCCGTCTCCGGAATCGCCTCCATAAATTTTAAGTACATAATCAGGATGCTTTTTATGCACCCTGTCAAAAGCCCGAATCAGCATCAGCTGATTTTTGAAGTCCACAATTCTTCCGGACTGCACCACCTCTTTGACCCGTTTTTCCGGTTCAGGAACATCCAGATATTTGTCATTCAGGGGATTCAGAATAATCCGGGATTTTTTCCGCACTTTTTCAGGGAAAAAGTCTCTCTGCCCTTCCGTCTGGAACACACAGCCTGCCGCTCTGGGAAAAAGCAGCGGAATCTGGAATTTATCATCCCAGTGGTCATAATGCCCCACCGGATCCGTACGCACGGATACAATCACCGGAATCCCGGTTCCCAATGCTGCTGTTATGGCACGGTAATTCGCCTTATGGCAGAACGCAACCACCACATCCGGCTTAATCTTCTTTATAAACGCCCGCAGACGCTGTCCGCGGATTCTGAGCTTGGCGAATCTGCCTCTGCTCTCTTCTTCTTTATTCAGGCCCACATGGACCCTGGTAATGCTCTTATCTATCTGAAACTCATTTTCAGCATACCACTCCGTAGCAATATAAACCTCATAGCCTTCCTCGGCAAACTGGTGGGCAAGATTCGTGATTACCCGTTCCGCTCCGCCCTGCTCCAGGCTGTTTATGTGAAATACAATTTTACGCATCCTTACGTCCTTTTCGTTATTCACGCGGTCAGCCCGCACCTTCCTTTTGGCATGGCTGAACTGTTCCCTCAAATTCAACTTAGTTTACCACATTAAGATTCATGATACAAGAAAAAAAGCGGGTACCCCCGCCATTTCGCCGTGGTACCCGCCTGCAGAACATGCCTGTCCTCCTCCGGTCAGCATTACTCAGCCCGGTTCTTACTGCTGTTTTCTCCTCCGGGGCCATCCTTCCTTGGAACCTCGTCCGGGATGACGTCACTGGTTCCTTCCTCGTCATCAGGAAGGGGAAGATCCGACTGGGGGATGTTTCCGTCATCGTATACATTGCTTGTTTTCCGGGAAGCCTCCTGGCCTGCTTTTGCTTTTTTATCCATAACTGCTGCCGCCTTTCACTTTTTCGGATAGTATGCCCGGGCGGCAGCTTTTTACTCTCTGGTATAACCTTTTCCCCTGGAAAATGATTTATTAATAGCGGATATCTCCGTCATGGGTAAGAAGGGAAACAGAATCCATACCCTCCATTACGGAGCAGGCATCTATCAGCCCCATTTCGTCTTTTGTCTTTAATTCCACCACATAATCAATACCGCCTGCCGTCACATTCCGGGATCTGATTTTATAGCCTTTTGCAAAGCTCTCCAGTACAGGAAGCAGCTTTTTTTCAATTCCTTTATCGGAACTGTTCAGGACCAATAAAAGAGAAGCCTGGGGTGTTTTTATGAAATCCAGCAAAAACGACAGTATGGTGACTACCAGACAAGTGACGATTGCCAGCATATATAGCCCGGCGCCGCAGATGATGCCCGTACTGATCGACCAGAACAGGAAAAGCAGGTCCATGGGATTTTTTATAGCATTACGGAAACGGACGATGGAAAGGGCTCCGACCATACCTAACGAAATGACCAGGGAAGCCTGAAGAGCCAATACAATCGCTGCCGTAAGCACAGGCATGATTGCCAGTGTTTTATTAAAATCCCTGGAATAAAAGCTGCTGTGGCTGTTCAGACGGTAGATATAAAAGATATATACGGACAGCAATACTGTAATAAGCAGAATGGAGACTACATGAAATGTTGACATCTCCATCGAAAAGCCTTCCAAGATCGATTTTTTTATTACATCCTTTGTACTCATAATATTCCTCCCGTATTGTATGCTTCTGCTGCAATTCTGCACTCTCTGTATTTTGAATATGGCGTCTGCTGCAGGCGCCCGGTTTCCAGCGCCTGCGCAATATATGCAGGAAGTACTTCATCATATTTCACTTCCAGTATATGCTTTCCTTTTTCCATGACAGGCAATACTCTGACCTTCGGATCCAGAAATCTCCTTATATCGGCGGATGCAGAAATATTTCTGTCAAAGGTAATCCTGACATTTCCTGCTTTATTTACAAAAGCCGTTCTTTCATATTGAACTATGACCACCGGACGAAGCAGCATTGTCTGCATGGAAAGATACAGCATACGCAGGACTTTGGGTGCATCTTTTTTATACGCAGGAATCTTTCCTGCCATAATCGCCCTGCACTGCTCCTCAGTCAGCATACAGCTGTCTTTCCTGGTCATCCCATTCCGCTTATATTTTACTTCCAGGGAAATTTTGTCAGCACATCCGCCATAGATACGGATACGGAACTTTTTTCTGTCATTCACTCCGTCCATAGTCTCGGCAAAACATGAATTCTCATAGTCATCAAAATACAGACTGCGGATTTGGTATCGTCTCTCTTCTCCGTGATGAGCGTCTTCCTGCATCAGAGGAGATAACCGTCCTGTCAGAATCAGGAGTTCTCCCTCGGTGCAGACATATTTCTCTTCTACCCTATACTCCATCGTCTTTCACTCCTCACCATAATTCCCCTGTGCAATAGCATTGTCCAGGAAAGCAATTCTGTCCCTGATATATCCTTCTATAGCGGTGATATCCGTGCTGTTCCCCGCTTCGGGCCAGCGAAGGGTTTCTCTTTGGAATGCACCGCTTTCTGTGAGTAAGGACATATACTCGGCTGCCTGTCCGCATAATCTGTCCGTTTGAATAATTGATTGTCTCATAGAAGACCACATTTGGCTTGTGAGGTCAGAAATTTCCCGCTCGTTATTTCTGTATAAATTCTGATAGTCCTGAACAGAAAATATTTCATCTATACCGAAGACACCAAATCGAGTGATATTTGGACTTTCAACCGACCATGCATCGCCAAAGGAATAATTCATATCCCACGGTATTTTTTGTATTAACAGCTGTTTATCATATTCTGTCGCTAATATATAGAAATTTTTATCTATGTTATCTGATGCAGATAAAAATTGCAGATATAGCCAAAATCTGACTATATTTTCTTTATCTAAAATAACTTGTTCATCCTGCAGCTTTCCATCCAGCAGAAAATCCGTATAATTCTGCAAAGGATACCATACATCTTCCTGCCACTCCTTAGGATATTCCACCTCAAATTCTACTGTTTCCATACTGTCGGCAAGCATATCATAATAATCTTTTCCGACTCCATTTATAGAACCGCATTTATAAAGATAATCCCCATCTCTTAAACCCAGCTGTTTTTTATCTATAGGCTCCATCAACCCATAGATTCCCCTGTAAAAGCCATTAACAAACACTTCTACATAATTTATCCTGGTTCCCTGCAGTTCAGGGCTGATTTCATTCCAAAGACCAACCGCCATCATTTCCCGTATTTTACTTGTATCGGAATATAACGCATTCAATATCCACTTATTGTCACTGCGCATTCCCAGAAAAGATTTATTCTGAGAATTACCCTTTTCATCAAACAGACGAATACCGAAACTTTTTTTCTCAAACTGCCGGCTGCTGGCCCCTCTTTCATAATAGGTACAGAAACTTTCTTTTATTGTGTATAATCCGCTCGCTTCATCATCTTCCGGATCCCATACGATTAATTTACTATTGTTGCTGACTCCCTTTTCCGAGGATTCCACCAAGTCTCCGGTAATACTGACAATAGGCAGTCCCGAAAATACCACCTCATCTTCACTGTACCACCCATCGCCAAAGACAATAAAACGAAAAGGATGCCCTTCTTTAATGGCAAGAGCCTTGTCCTCCCAATAACTGTCCTCATAAAAATACACTTTCAGTTTTTTATCTGTAGTTTCCAGCTTACCTTTCAGTTCTTCTGAATTAAGAGATTGAGATATATAATAAAACCCATAATTGCCGTCATAGGGCAATTCATGTTCCGCATAAAGGACAAAATTTCTTATTGGCTCATCCGATGAAATACGGCCTTCCTTCATCCTGGCCAATTCATTTTCCGTTTTTATTTCAACAGACATAATCTTTCTGTCTTCTTTAGCCTGAAGTAATAATCCAAATACTCCCAAACATGCAAGTACAAATAAATTGACTGTAAATAATACTTTTTTTCTTCCCACAATTAATCCTTAAACCTGTTTTTCTTAATTCTATCGCTATTTTTGACAATCTGTAATATTATACGTCTGTATTTTTTATTTTGCAATGTTTCTATTCTGATTTTCGCTATATTATTTCTTAAATTTTAATTAATTTTTTCTAAAACATCTGTTTATACTTGTATATTTTTCCATCCTCGTAGTACAATATAGTACTACCTGTTGTTCTAATTTAACCTGATTTTTATTTCTTATTCTAATAAATAAATGGTATCTTATTAAACCAAAAACTGCCAGCTATAAATTGGAACTATCATTTCTTCTTAAGAAAGGAGTCGCTGCAGAATTTATTTACATCTGATTCTGTCATAAGCTTATGAAATCATTTCTTGTAAAAAGTGTCCTTGCCGTATGCATTACCGTCTTCTGCGTATTTTATCTGGACATCATGTATGAGCAAAAATCGGATAATCCAATTGCCGAAGTAAATGCCTTTAACTTTGTTCCCGAAACGATCCAGCTCGCAAATTTCGGCAGTTCCCACGGACAATATGCGTTCGATTGGGGTGCGCTTAAAGATCGTGGAATTAAATGTTTTAACTTTGCTCTTCCAAGTCAGTCTTTTGAATATGATTATGCTCTGTTAAATATGCATAAAGATGATTTTGCGGAAGGCAGCATTGCTTTCATTCCGGTATCTTACTTTTCCTTTAACAGTGAGGCTACCTCACCGGATGATATTGAAGCCATCAGTGTACGGTATTATCGTATTCTCTCCCCCCAATATAATCCCAATTACAGTCTCTATAAAGATATAGTTGCCATACGGTTTCCTATTTTGTCAGCAGGCGATAAGATATTTGACCTGTTTAAACCGCCTATTACCTTCCCGTCCTTATCTGACAACCGCCAGAATATTGTTTATGCCGCAGAAGTATCACCTGGTGTACCTGCTCAGGATGAAAATGAAGATGCTGTTTCTACTGATTTGTCTTCCGAAGTCCCTGTTTCCGCCGAAAATCTGGAGCAGATTTACGGAGCCGAAAAAGTGCAGGAGTTTGAGGCGAAGGGAATTGCCAGATATCAAAGGCATTTTGAAGGAAAGAGCGAATATTTTGAAGAGGATAAAGAACAGAATCTAAAGAAAATGATAGAATTGTGCCAGGAACGAAATATCACTCCTATTTTAATCACGACACCATTTTCGATATATTATAATAAATATGTATCAGAAGAGTTTATGAATGAATTCTACAGCAAGATACAGGGAATTGCTTCGGAATATGGCGTTTCGTATTATGATTATTCCCATGATGAGCGTTTCCAGATGCATCTGGAGTATTTCGGGGATGCGGATCATCTTAATGAAGAAGGAGCTATTTATTTTACGGATATGCTGACAAATGAAATACCGGAATTGAAAGCTTATTTGGAGACACACTGAATAATTGATACAAATTATATACTGCTATAAACAGAGGCTATGGTACATTTTTGTACCGTGGCCTCTGTTTATGTTTCAACGTATCATATACTCTCTTTCCAGATATAGTAATATCACATCCATAAACGTCCTTTTCAAGAATAACCCGCATGAAAATATTTCATTCCATCCCTCTCCGGCCACTATAGTATACTAAAGTAAACAAGTGAACTATCCCTTCTTTTCCACGCCTCATAACAATCATTTACACTACATAAAACAGGAGAAAACCAGCCATGAAAATCACCGATATCAAAGCGGAAAAGGTCCGCATAGAACTTACCGTTCCTTTCCGCGTTGCTTTTGCCGAAATAAACTATTCAGAGAATCTTCTTCTGAAGGTTTCCACCGATGAAGGAATTGACGGCTACGGAGAAGCCGCCCCCATGCCCTTTGTCACCGGTGAAACCATCGACAGCGTTATCAGCGTCATCAACATGATCCGTCCGGGCCTCATCGGTATGGATCCCATGGATATTGAAAAAATCCATGAATTAATGGACACCTGCATCTACGGCAACAGTTCCGCCAAATGTGCTGTCGATCTCGCCATGTACGATCTCATGGGAAAATTCATGGGACAGCCCGTCTACAAACTCCTTGGCGGCTATTCCAACCGTGTCCAAAATGACATCACCATAGGCATCAGCACTCCCGAACTCATGGCCGAAGAGGCTCGTCAGCATGTCCTCAAAGACGGCTTTCACATTCTCAAAATCAAGGCCGGAATCAACGTAGAAGAAGATATCCGTGCCATGCGCCTCATCCGTGAAACCGTGGGCCCACACATCCGCCTCCGCGTAGACGCCAACCAGGGCTACAGCGCCAGCGACGCTGTCTACGCCATCCAGGAATTTAAAAAAACAGGCATCGAAGCGGTAGAACAATGCCTCCCCCACTGGGATTTTGAAGGTTCCGCCTATGTCCGCAGCAAAGTAAGCGGCATCCGCATCATGCTGGACGAATCCATCCACAACCACCTGGATGCCGCCCGGGCCTGCAAAAACGGCTGTGCCGATATCCTGAACATCAAACTCATGAAATGCGGCGGCCTTTTCCGTGCTTCCCAGATCAATTCCATCGCCGAAGCCTTCGGAGTAACCTGCATGGTTGGCTGCATGATGGAGACCAAACTCGCCACCACCGCAGGAGTAAGCCTCGTTGCCGCCAAGAAAAACATCACCGAAGCAGACTGCGACAGCTTCCTCTTCTATGCCGACGAACAGACCGGCATGACCGGCGGCTTCACCCGGGACAACGACATCTTCACCCTCCTCGATGCTCCCGGCTTCGGCCTAGATCTCTCCTTCTGACTTGCCGCTTCTTTTTCAAGCACACAAAAGGCCGCCATCGGTTTTGAAGGTTCTTACTCTCGTTTGGGTATTCCCTGCCGCCCTCCCGTCTTCCTATGGCCTGTGCCCGGGGTGTCCTCTGTATTCACAGGAGCATCTCAAAAAAAGGGAGCTGTTTCTTACTATTTTGATTTTATACTCTGCTGCCCGTCCTTAGCGGCGTTGTTTGACGACCAACGGGAGGAGTTCAGCCGCGTTGGCAGCGGAGTATAGAATCAAAATTGTTAGAAACAGCCCCTTTTTTTGTCTGCTCCTGTGAATACAGAGGACACCCCGGGGCACAGGCTATAGGAAGACGGGAGGGCAGCAGGGAATACCCAAACGAGAGTAAGAACCTTCAAAACCGATGGCGGCCTTATCTATTCTCTATTCAATCCCCACTTCCATCATTTCCAGTAAAGCTCCACAGATTCCCTGGCATCCTCTGATGGCATCCCAAACTTCTCCGTCACCATTTCCACCGTCTGTTCAAAAGGAACCCCCAGCTTTTCACAGATTTCCGCCAAAGCCTTTATTCCAACCCGTACTCCTTCTGCCTTGCCCTCTGCTTTACCCTCATCTTTTGCCATCTCTGCAATCTCTTCCAAAGCCTTACACATATCCACTTCCCCTTTCCGCTCAAATCCATCTGTCTTCCACCACTTATCCACATGCAGCAATTCCCTCAGACAATCAAAAGTTTCATAAGAAATATGCCTGAATTCCTCCGGCCTTTCCTGAATATACCGTTTCATCCCCGCACCATCGGCGGCCATGCCCAGCAGAGAAAAAACATGCCTTAAATCCGTCCTGAAATTATCCGGCGCCACATTCGAAGCCTGCACCAGGTTCACTTTATAATTCGTCATAAACGGTTTCATATCCTCATACTCTTCCGGAATATCCAGCATATCAAAAAGATCCAAAGGCCCCTCCCATTCACCCGTTCCATAATAAAAACAAATCGTAACCACCGGCGCCAGCCTGTCTTCCCTCAGCAGCCCCGACAAAAACTCCGCACCATCCCTGTAATCCTTCTTCTTACGGTGCTTATCCGAAAGCGCTTTTACCTGCCCCGCATAATTCATGGCATCATAAACCATTTCCCTCACCGGCATAGCATAATGAGTTTCCCCCTGCCCTTCCACCGCAAAAACAGCATAAGCAGTATGCCCCGATGCCTTACACACAGCATCCCGATACCGTCTTACCGAAACCTTCCTCCCGTCCTTATCCCGAAAAGAAAGCGCAGACCTCCCGGACATACTCTCAAGCATCTCCGCCTTCAGCACCTGCTTCCCCTGAAACAAAGAACCATTAAACAAATCACTGAAATTCTCCGGTTTCTCCAGAAACCTCATCACTGCCAAATCCTTTTCCCCTGCCATACAAGCACATCTCCTCCTCATCAATTAATGATAAATCCAAAAGATATGTGCTTTATACAGATTATTATAGACACATCCCAACAAAAAAGCAATTCTTTCGGACATATAAAAGTAAAAAAAACTAAAAATGGAATATTTGGCTGAACCGCCGAAAAAAGAAAATCCTATCCAGATAATTTATTTATACCACACCCATCCCCAAAACAAAACCCCAAAAAATATTAACTTTCCATAAACTCCCCTTCTAATCCCTTCTAACCCATCCGCCATCCCATACCCCCAGGTTCCGTTGCCAGTCGTTCCCTCCTGCGCGGGAATTCCGCTTTGTCTCCCTGCGGGGTCTGTGAAGGGGGCCTGGATGTCCTGTCCCGGGGGACGGCCGGTGTTGGAGTGTGGCTCCCAGGTGCTATTATATACCACGCAGAGGAGACCAATCCCATACGGCAGCCTCACCTGCCGTATGGGATGCCCTGGGCTCATCGGAGTGCCCGGTATATCAGCACCTGGGAGCCACACTCCAACACCGGCCGTCCCCCGGGACAGGACACCCAGGCCCCCTTCACAGACCCCACAGGGAGACAAAGCGGAACTCCCGCCGCAGGAGGGAACGACTGGCAACGGAACCGCCCGCTCTCAACGAAACAGGCGCATGATCTCACTGATGAACGTCCGCTCCACCCGCGTCAGCTCCGTCTGATTCTTCTTAATCCATCCGAATTCATATTTCAGGTTCACATTCTGATAAGGATAAATCACCATGGAAATCGGCAGATTCAGTTTATTATATATTTTTGCACTCTGGGCCACACAGAAATAGGCCGGAATCTGCCCGCACAGACTGAACGCCGTATCATTATCCGCCACATAAACCACCCTGGGGTTTCCGAAAGCGGTACGGATTTCTTTCTCCTCCCGGGTAAACGGATATATCGTCTCCTTAGTCGTTATCAGCAGCTGTTCCGACAGCAGCCCTTTCCTCAGCCGTGTGATCCCAAGCTCATTCACCGGATTGTTCCGATCAACCGCCACTCCCACATTCAGCCTCCCCAGGGCATGATACTCCATGTCATTCTGTGCAAACAGGGAACAGGCCTCCTCTGTATAAAGATTCAGCGTCATCAGAATCCCCAGATCACATCTCCCGTCTTTTACATCGGTAAAAACCTCCGAATAGGTTTTCTGGTAAAACTGAAAATCCGTATCTGCATTCAGATACTGGGCCAGAAGCCTTGCAAAAATTTCACTGGCGAACAGCATCTGTCCGCAGGTAGCGCTGAATTTTAACGGCTGTCCCTTTTTTTCTTCTGCCTGGACGGCCATACTTTTTATCCTGTCCACATGCTGCAGGGTTTTCTCCGCCTCCGCAAGAAATGCCCTCCCGAAATCCGTGGTTGCGATCCCTTCCGTAGTCCTTATGAAAATTTCCTGTTCCAGCTCCAATTCCAGAGCATGTATTGATTTGCTCAATGCCGACTGGGAAATATAAAGGGTCTGGGCTGCTCTGCTGAACGAGCCCAGACGATTGATTTCACTGGCATAAATGAGTTGATTCAGATTCATATACGCACGTCCCTTCCTGCCAGACGGCCTGTACATCCTCAAGTGCCCGGATGTCCTCGCCCGGATTCCCCTTTACCGCAATGATATCTGCCAGAAGGCCTTCGCGGAGCAGCCCCAGGCTGTCCGAAAGCCCAAGCGCTTCAGCGCCGTTGCCGGTGGCGCAGGCAATCGCTTCCACAGGGGATATTCCATATTGTACCATATAAGCACATTCTCTGGCTACCGGTGAGGCCTTGGGATGGCTGCAGGCATCCGTATCCGTTCCTGTTGCCACAAGGATGCCGGTGTCATACAGCTTTTTAAATTGATTCCGGTAGGTCTCCACCGTATCCTTCAGATAATCCCGGTTGCTGCTCAGGCTTTCATCCGTCATAGCCTTCTGTACAAGCTCATAGGCATAATGGAATACGTAAATGGTGGGAACCCATGTCTGTCCGTTATCCCGCATCCGTTCCGCCTGTTCCACAGACAGATGGGTGCCGTGTTCAATGCTGTCACAGCCCGCCTGAATGCACATGTCCATGGATGGCCCGTATCCGGCATGCGCCGCCACCCTGCATCCGAACCGGTGTGCTTCTTCCACAGCCGCATCAAGCTCCTCCTGATTGAATTCTTCTCCCCGATAGGCTTCACTGTCCAGAAGCTTGATACAGTCCGCTCCATCTCTGATATTGCGCCTTACCGCTTTCCGGATTTCTTCCACGCCGTCCACTTCCTCCACAGCCCCCGTCATGCCATACCCGTGTCCGCCGGTCATGCACAGCCCCTTCAGGCTGGTAAAAATACGGGGTGCCATGATATAGCCTGCTTCCGCCGCTTCCTTCAAGGCCCTCCCCACGCCGTCGGCGCTGGACATATCACGGATAGTGGTCACCCCCGCTTTCAGAGTATCCTCCATTCTTTTCCCTATAAAATAAGCCCGCAGCATCCTGTCCTCTGCGAGCCTGTCCGCATTTTTCTCTCCATAGTAATAGCCGATATGGGTATGCATATCAATCATACCCGGCATCAGGGTACAGCCCTCAAGCCGGATTTCTTTTTCCGGGAAACGCCTGCGCAGCTCATCTGCCGTACCTACCGCCCGAATCCTCTTCCCATCCAAAACAACCGCTCCCTGTTCAATGACCCTTTTCCCGTCCCCAACGATTACTCTGTCCGCAACCAGCATCCCTTTTTCCTCCTTCGCCGTACACTATCCCTGTCTTTTATTTATCCATATACCGTACCCGCAGTCCGCCGATACACATTAAGATAATTTCCCCGCTTTCAAGCACATAACTTTATGCCCTTTTTCCACTTCCTCCACCCGGACGCTTTCCCTGCATTCCGCACCTGCATAGGGACATCTCCCCGCAAACCGGCACCCTGCAGGCGGATTATAGGGTGTGGGGAGATCGCCTTCCAGCAGAATCCTCTTTTTCTCCCTTTTTTCTTTTCTGGTAAAAGCGGGAGCCGCAGAGAGCAGTGCCTGCGTATAAGGATGGGCAGGGGCATCAAAAATCTGTTTCTTGCTCCCCATCTCCACAATCTGTCCCAGATACATAACCGCCACATCGTCGCTGATAAACCGTACAATACTCAGATCATGGGATATAAAAAGATAGGTCAGTCCCATATCCTCCTGCATATCCTTCAGAAGATTAATGATCTGCGCCTGAATAGAGACATCCAGCGCGGATACCGCTTCGTCACAGACAACAAACTCCGGACTGGCGGCCAGCGCTCTGGCGATACTGATACGCTGTCTCTGTCCGCCGGAAAACTGATGGGGAAAACGAAGGGCCTGTTCCGGAAAAAGACCGCACTTCTCCATAATAGCCTCCACCTTCTCTTCCAGCTCTATTCTGGATGACACCAGCTTATGCGCCGCCAGCCCTTCTCCGATCAGATCGTATACGGTCATCCGCGGATCCAGAGAGGAATAAGGATCCTGAAAAATTATCTGCATTTTTTTCCGCAGCGTATGCATCGCATCGCCTGTCGCCATGCACACATCCACGCCGTCTATGAGAACCTGTCCCTCCGTTGCCGGCGTAAGGCCGAGAATCGTACGGCCCGCCGTGGATTTCCCGCAGCCGGATTCTCCCACAAGCCCGAGGACTTTCCCCTTTTGTATGGTAAAGCTAATATCGTCCACAGCCTGGACATATCCCAATGTATGCTGGATAAACCCGCCCTTTACCGGGAAATATTTTTTCAGATTCCGTACATCTACCATGTTATCCATGCTGTTCTTCCTTCCGCAAAACCATTTTACTCACAGCCTCCGCAGTATTTCCAGCAGAACACCTTGTGTTCTCCGGAAAGCAGCGCAGCCTCCGGGAATTCCTTTTCACATTTCTTCCCTGCATACCTGCATCTGGGATGAAACGGGCAGCCCTCCGGTTTATCATTCAGGGAAGGCACGTTTCCCGGTATCACTTCCAGACGATCCCCTTCAAAGTCCGCCCGGGGCCTGGAATGGATCAGTCCCAGCGTATAGGGATGCGCCGCGTGTTCAAACAATTCGTCCGTAGGAGATACTTCGCAGACCTTTCCGCCATACATCACTACAACGCGATCCGCCATTTCGCTGATCACACCCAGATCATGGGTGATGAAAATACAGGAGCTTCCGGTTTCCTCCTTCAGCGCGTTCATCAGATCCAGAATCTGCGCCTGTATTGTCACATCCAGCGCGGTCGTAGGCTCATCCGCAATTATCAGCTTGGGTGATGTGATCAGCGCCATGGCTATCATCACCCTCTGGCGCATCCCTCCGGAAAGGCTGAAGGGATAGCGGAACATCATCTCCTCCGGCATGGGGATTTTCACCTTTTTCAGGTATTCCACACACCTTTCCCGGGCCTGCCTGTCACTGATTTTCTGGTGGTTCTTCAGGGCTTCCTTCATCTGATCCCCGATTGTATATAAAGGGTTCAGCGCCGTCATGGGTTCCTGGAATATGATGGAAATATCCTTCCCCCGGATTTTCCGCAGCTCTTTTTCCGTCATCTGCAGGGTGTCCCTTCCTTCAAACAAAATCTGTCCGCCTTCATATTTCACATTGCCGCCCTGCACCAGCTTCACGATCGACATACAGCTGACACTTTTTCCGCAGCCGCTTTCCCCGACCACTCCCAGCGTTTCTCCCTTTTTCACTTCAAAGGATACATCATCCACCGCTTTCAGTACGGCCTCATCTGTCACAAAATAGGTCTTCAGATTCCGTATTGAAAGCAAAGTTTCCTGTTCACTCATCATTTGCTCCCATCTGTACTCTATATTCACGCATGCAGTTTCCGCCGAATGCCGGCCGGCAGAACTGAGTCCTTATTTTCTTCAGCCGGTCCGCCAAAACAGGCGTCACACTTTCATTTTGGGATCCAGCGCGTCCCGCAGGCCGTCCCCCACCAGGTTCAGCGCCAGAGCGCTCAGAGCGATGGCGATTCCGGGAAAAAGAAGCAGGTAAGGCGCTGTTTTCATATAATCTCTCGCCGTACTCAGCATAACGCCCCACTCCGGCGTGGGCGGCTGTACTCCCATTCCTATAAAGGACAGGCCCGCTGCCGTAAGCATCATGGACGCAACGGACATACTCGCCTGAATGATGATAGGCCCCATGGCATTGGGCAGGATATGTCTCATAATTATAGTAAAATTACTGCTGTCACACGCTCTGGCAGCCATAATATATTCCTGCTCCACGATAGACAGAATCACCGATCGTACGATCCGGATAAAGCCGGGAAGGCTTACTATCGTCACCGCTATCAGCAGATTACGCATGCTGGAACCCAGCGCCGCCACCACTGCCAGGGCAAAAAGAAGTCCGGGCACGCAGTTAAGCACGTCGCACAGGCGCATTACGATACTGTCGAATCTGGAGCCGTAGATACCGCAGCAGGCCCCGATAATTCCTCCCAGCAGCAGAGAAACCGCAGTGGTTCCCACACCCAGGGACAGGGAACGCCTGCTGCCATGTATGATCCGCGCGAGCATATCTCTTCCGAACTCATCCGTCCCCAGCCAGTGCTGCATACAGGGCGCCATCAGCCTGTCCTTGGGACTCTGGATGACAGCCGCTTCATAGGGGATCAGCAGGTCCGCAAATAACGCAAAGAATACAAATACGGCAAGAACCACAAGGCCTGCCATTGCCGCCTTATTTTTCCGGAACAGCTTCCAGGCATCCGCCGCGTTGTTGCTTTTTCTTTTCTTTTTCTTTGTTTTTTCCATAAATTAATTCCTCCGGGCCGGCAATTCCGGCCGCCGCAGCCAAAGCTGTTTTTATTTCACGACCTTTTCCCGGATACGGGGATCGATTACGGCATACAAGATATCCACCACCACCATTACGAGGCAGAAGAAGGCGGACAGAAACACGGTAGAAGACATGACTACGGGAATATCCTTGCTGCGGATAGCCGTCAGGATATAGTTTCCCAGTCCGGGGATGGCAAATACCGTTTCGCAGATAACGGCCCCGCCCAATATAGAGCCGAAGCTGGTTCCCATCACGGTAAGCACCGGAAGAAGCGCATTTTTCAGTGCATGCTTCCACACCATACAGGCCGGTGTGCAGCCCTTGGCTTTGGCTGTACGCATAAAATCCTGGCGGATGGCTTCCAGCATGGTGGTACGGGTCAGCCGCATCAGCTGGGCGCTGCCCCCTGCCGCCAGCGTCAGCACAGGCAGGATGTAGCTTCTCCATTCGGCAATCCCATGGGTAGGCAGAAGCCCCAGCTTCAGGCCAAACACATATATCAGCACCATTCCCAGGAAAAAACCGGGGATGGACGCAAACAGGATGGCTGTTATCGTACTGAAGGTATCCGCAAAGGAATACTGCCTCACCGCCGACAATATCCCCAGAGATATCCCCACAATGGAAGAGACAATAAAGGAAAGGCAGCCAAGCTTCAGCGTAACAGGCACTTTAGTGAAAAACTCTCCGGTAAAAGGCTGTCTTGTTCGGTAGGAGGTTCCCAGATCCCCCTGAAGCAGATCCCCTATATAGGAAACAAACCGTACCAGAAAAGGCCGGTCATATCCCAGCTGATGATTCAGTTCATCCACCGTCTCCTGTTTTGCGGAGATACCAAGTATCTGCCTGCCCGGATCTCCCGGCGTGAAATTCATAATGGCAAAAACGATGAACAAAACCCCAAGCAGGGTCGGTATGATAAGGAGCAGCCTTTTTAATATGTACTTCAGCATTCTTTTATTCTCCCTTTTCAGCAGAAGATCAGATATGTCGGATATGCATTATTTTCATAACGCAAACTTCAACACTTTATCGTAACATAGTCATATAATATTGCAATATTCGGCATCTGTCAACAATTAGCCCCATCTATGTTATAACTTTTATTCATAGCATTTATGATATTTTTACAAATCCAATCTGTTAGTTTTCGTGTATAATGTTAGATATTTACTAAGTTTGGTCATTTTATTTTTAGTAACTCGTTTACGGGTATGAACCCATACCAAAGAGGAGGATTTTATGAAAAAGAATTGGAAAGCCCTTACCGCTGTCTGCTGCGCGGCGGTTCTTACCTTAAGCCTTACCGCCTGCTCTGGCTCCTCCGGTTCCAATACCGGTTCCGACAGCTCCGCCGGCACTGCTGCCGCCGGAACCACAGGAGAGGAAGCCTCTGCTTCTTCCGGAAGGACAGATTTAAACATCCATATCGGCGACGCATTCAGCACGGTGGATCCCCATAATTTATCCCTGAATGCAGATATGATGCTGAGCCGCCAGATTTACGAGCCTCTCTACTGGCTCAATGACAGCGCAGAAGAAGTTCCCATGCTGGCAACGGAATATTCCGTGAGCGAAGACGGCCTTACCTGGACCTTTAAGCTGCGTGACGGCGTTACTTTCCAGAACGGAGAAGCCATGAAGGCAAGCGATGTGGTTTATTCCTATGAAAGATGCTTTGACAACGCCTATATGCAGGAAAAAGTGGAAGCCATCGATTCTGTAACCGCTCCGGATGATTCTACGGTAGAAATCCATCTGAAATATCAGTTTTCTCCCCTCATGGAAAAAATTGCTTCCATCGGCATCATCAATGAGAAATTCGCGGAAGAAAATAAGGATGCCCAGGGTCTTCTTGGCTTTAACGCCTGCGGTACCGGAGCCTATTCCATGGCAGAGGCTGTCCCTGATGTGAGCGTAACCCTGGAAGCTTACCCCGGTTACTGGGGAGGAGAACCGTCCATCAAAACGCTGCACTTCGAACTGATTACGGACGATACCACCTCCATCACCGCCTTTGAAGCCGGAGAACTGGATGTCATGGGTGTTCCCTCCGCCAACTGGGAAGAAATCGTTTCCAACGACGCCTTTGCAACCTCCGCCCGTCCTTCCAACCATGTGGTCTACCTGATTTTTAATACGGAAACAGAGCCTTTTAACAATAAGGAGCTCAGACAGGCTGCAGCTTATGCCGTAAACCGTCAGGATATCATTGATGTGGCAGCAGACGGCCTGGCAAGTCCTGCAACCTCTCTTGCCACCTCCTATATGTTCGGATATACAGATGATCATATGACCTATGAATATGATCCGGAAAAAGCCAAAGAACTCCTTGCCCAGGCGGGTTATCCCGACGGACTGGATATCGGAAGCATCAAAACCCTGGGCGGTTCCTATTTCGAAAAAGTAGTTCAGGTTGTTCAGGCAGAGCTCGCCGAGGTGGGTATCACCTGCACCATTGAAAGCATGGACGGAAACAGCCTGGTAAATGACTGTATCACCGGCAATTTTACCATGGCCGATATGGGACAGAACCTGAGTCTGGATTATGATTTCCTGAAAACATATTTCAATGAAGAGTATATTGACGGTCTGAACATGGCCCGCTTTTCCGACAGCACCATCCAGGATCTGTTTGAAAAAGGCGCCTCCACAACAGATAAAGAAGACCGCCTTGCCATTTATAAGGAAATTGAAGATTTAACCCAGGAAGTCTGCGCCTATGTCCCCCTCTACAATCTGCAGACAACTACCGCCTGGAACAAAGATCTGAACTATACACCTTCCATCACTGGCGTTCTTTACAAGGACTTCAGCTGGAAATAACTTTACTGCATATGTGAAAATGCATGCGGCCTTCGCCGCAGGAATTGAGGTTGCCATGATAAACCGTAATGAAATTCAGGAAAAAGCGGAGGAATTAATAGCCCGCTATCAGATTCCCTCCGTCAGCATCACTTATTATCAAAACGGAAGCTATGAAACCATTCATGCAGGCTATAAGGATGCGGAAGGCCAGGTTCCTGCCGATGCCGATACTCTGTATTCCATCGGCTCCTGCACCAAATCCTTTACCGCCGCCGCAATTGCGGTGCTCTGCGATAAGGGTCTGCTCCATCTTGACGACCCGGTAGTCAAATTCATCCCTGAATTTGACATGTATGATTCTTACGCCGGCTCCCACCTGACCATCCGCGACATGCTATGCCACCGCTGCGGCCTTCCCCGCCATGAATTGGCCTGGTATCCCCGCCTTTCCCAATATTCAGAAAAACAGATGATTGATATGCTGCGTTATTTGAAACCCAACGAACCCTTCCGTTATAAAATGCAGTACCAGAACATGATGTACACCCTGGCAGGATTTGTAATCAGCCGGGCAAGCGGCACCACCTGGGAAAGCTTTGTCCTGGAAAACCTGATTGAACCGCTGGATATGGGCCCGATTTCCTTTGACGCCCCCCAACTGGAAACCTTTGAAGGCCGCGCCAAAGGCTATCGCTTCTTCGAAGACGCGCCCGTTCCCGGAAACAAGCAGGTGCCCTACTGTCCGCTCTATACCATGTGCCCGGCCGGCTCCATCAGCATGACCAGCACACAGCTTGCCAAATGGGATACCCTTTTCCTGAATAAAGGAAAGGCAAACGGAAAACAGATTATTTCAGAAGAAATGTGTACACAGATGTTCACGCCGCAGATGCTTATTTCCGACCCTATTGCGGAACCCCTTCAGGGTTATCTTGATATGTGTTCCTATGGGCTTGGATTTTTCGTGGAGAACTACCGCGGGACAAAGGTAGTCCAGCATGGCGGCCACATCGACGGCTTCATAGCCGACCAGTGTTTTGTTCCGGATAAGGATTTTGCCTGTTCCGTACTGACCAACTCCGAAAATCCTTATGGAGCGAGGGTCATGCGTTATCTCCTTCTGGATGCCATACTCGAACAGGAGCCTGTGGAATGGATCGGAAACTTCCTCCGTTTCCAAAATGATATGAAGAAAAAACAGCAGGAAGCTCTCACCAGCCGCACTGCCGTAAAATCACAGTCAGAGGAATATCCCTGCCCCGCTCCCCTTTCCTCCATCTGCGGTTCCTATTCCGACAACGGCTACGGAGACATTACTATCCGTGAGGAAGAAAACGGGCTTTCCCTTGAGCTTGGAACCCTTACCCTACATGGTTTCCACTGCCGCAGCCAACATTTTCTATTTACCGAAGAACATGTGCTCCCCGGCCTGGAGCTGGAAGCAGAAGCGGAAATCGATCGGAAAGGAAATGTGACCGCTTTCCTGATAGCTCTGGAACCAACGGATAAAGAAAAAATACGTTTCCTAAAAAAATAGCAGATATTTATCTGCAGACTGCACGAAAAACATCCTGCCGGGAACCATTCCAAGGTACCCCGGCAGGATGTTTTTCATATCTTTCCCACATAATAACTACTCTTCTCTTTTCAGCGACCCTTCCCGGGTATACTCCAGAATATCCCCGGGCTGGCAGTCCAGCACATCGCAAATAGCATCCAGTGTGGAAAACCGGACAGCCTTTACCTTTCCCGTTTTCAGATTGGATAAATTCACATTGGATATCCCCACCCTGGCAGCAAGTTCATTTAATGAAATTTTCCTGTCAGCCATGACCCGATCCAGCCTTAATATTATCGCCATATCTCACTCCTGTTTCTAAACGGTCATATCCGAATTATTCTGGTATTTATAACCATAACGCAATAAAAGCGCCATGACAAGAGCCAAAAGCCCGGGGATAAAATAGTTTCCATCAAAAACACAGCGATTTCCCTTTGCCAGGATCTCAAAATTCGTATAATATCCATCGATTCGTGGAAACAGAAATGATGCTGCAAGAATAGCAATACTCGCTGCTATCCCAAATCCATACAGAACACTGTTGAATGGTCTTTTGCTGATTGCTATGGAAACCAGCATCGAAAAACACAGACACAAAATAACACAATACAAAAGCCTCTGTGAATAATTTATAAGCATTTTTGAATCTCCAACTATCTCCGGCCAGGACACCGATAACATCATCCCCAGATAAATATGCACTAAAATCCCCGATAAAAAAATAGCGGTTCCCAGCAATATTTTAAATCCCACAGACAGCCTGACAGGCCGATCCTTCTCCCCTCCAATAACAGGTGACCCGTCATAAAATTCCTCTTTTTCTTTCCTTTTTCTTTCCTTTACTTCTTTTTTCCTTTTATACCACAATTCCCATTTATCCCATCCTCTGTCAAACCACTCCAAAAATTTTTCCGTTATCATTCTTAATACCTCCCCTCATACCATGTTCATGTCCACAAGTTCTTCACAAACACATTCGTTCTTATTCCCTTCCCTCATAATGTCTGATCCGCTTCCGCCTGAAGCTCACACCCTGTTTCAAACACATTTCCAATCAGCAGGACAAGAAAGCCAACACAAATCCATGAACCATTAAAAAAAGGATTATCAACATAGTATGTATGAAAACCGATCTCCGCAACTCCCACCTGGAAAATTCCCTTCTGCAGAAATCCTATCAACAGAAGAATCTGCCCGATACGCCTGATATCCTTAGCCGTCTCCGGCAAAAACGGCGATCGTTCCCGTTCTATCCTCCTCAGCGCCCTTCTCCCATACAGCAAAAGCAGCAGTACCGGCATATCCATCGCCAAGGTTCCCATAACCGACACAGCAAGAATCAGACTCTTACCGCTCACCGGCTGCACATATCCCGGATAATATTCTTTTCCCAGCTTCATATGTCCTGCAAAAGGCAGGTCAGCTCTGTATTCATAACCATTAAATTCAACATTTACTTCTTCCTGCGGCATTCTCACCACATAAACTGAATTTACCACCCCAATTACTATTTTCATCACATAAAATAAAATCATGGCATACATAATTACCATACATACCAGATAATTTCTCCGCCCCTTTCCATTCAAATACTTCGTATTATCCATCCCTGTCCCTCCTGCAATGCTTCTCTTATTATTAATTCACATTCCGGGTATTCCATCTATTATCAATATAGCACATCACCATATCCAGCGCAACATAATTTTTAACGATAATCATTAAATATTTATCTAATTTCATTAGTGTTTATCATTCAGCATCTGTTTATGGAGTATCTGTTTGTGCATCTGTTTGTGAGGGCATCTGTTTTTGAAGCGGCATCGGTTTTAACATCTGTTTTTATGACGGCATCTGTTTTTATCCTTACCTTTTTTGTTTCTTCTGTTTCTTTCTTTATTCTGTTTTCTTTACCATGTACTCCCCATTCGTTTATTCTTTATTTGAGTCATCTTTGATTCAGACTATTTATCCCTAAATATACTCAAATGCCTTCATTTACTCCATAACCTTCCTGATTTTCTGGAATCCGTGCAGTGTTCCTGGCCGGCAGGTGCCCCCGGCGCTTTGGTTCCGGGCAAGGGAAAG
>OGYI01000117.1_pt1 | contig 96719 bp, 114 predicted proteins | sample 1576521 | NCBI WGS metagenome assembly OGYI01 (sample SAMEA3541484, study PRJEB24748) | human gut metagenome | biome: human gut; feature: human-associated habitat; material: faeces | place: China | collected 2012
AGGAAGGAAAACCGCAGGTTGTCCTTCCTTTTTGCCCCCGCGGCGGGCGCCGCGACGTTCCCGCCGCCCGCAGACGGCGAATCCCCACCGCTGAATCTCAGCGAAAAACATCCCGCCCGTTAGGGGCGAACCCGCCTGCGCGGTTCAAGTGTCCCGGTCAACCGGTGCAGAGAAAAGACGGACGTTTGAGCGGCTTGATGACCGTTTTTGAATAAACCATGAATTTTGTAAAGCCCTCTTGATTTTTTCTGACTTTGGGATTATTATATCAATGTTGGCACTCGACGATTGAGAGTGCTAATACCAAACAACAAACACAGAGGTGTATGTAATCATGGCAACCAAGCAGTTTAAGGCAGAATCCAAGCGCCTGCTCGATTTGATGATCAACTCCATTTATACGCACAAGGAAATCTTTCTGCGTGAGCTGATCTCCAACGCATCCGACGCAACGGATAAGCTCTACTATAATGCAATGAAGGAAGGCAAGACCGGTATCACCCGTGACAGCCTGCCGATCGAGCTGACGCTCGACAAGGCAAACCGCCGCTTTATCATCGAGGACCATGGCTGCGGCATGACTGCCGAGGAAATGGAGAACAACCTCGGTACGATCGCGCATTCCGGTTCGCTGGCGTTCAAGAACGAAAACGAAAAGCAAGACGACATCGACATCATCGGTCAATTCGGTGTTGGCTTCTATGCGGCATTTATGGTCGCAAAGCATGTTGAGGTCGTATCCCGTGCGGCAGGCAGCGACGAGGCTAACCGCTGGGAGTCCGACGGTGCGGACGGCTACACGGTTGCACCGTGCGAAAAGGCAGAAAACGGCACGAAGATCGTGCTGACCATCAAGGACAATACGGAGAACGAGAATTACGATGAATTCCTCGAGCCGTACCGCATTCAGGGTCTGGTAAAGAAGTATTCCGATTACATTCGCTACCCGATCAAGATGGATATGACGCGCTCCCGCATGAAGGAGAAGCCGGCAGATGCAGGCGATGACTACAAGCCGGAGTGGGAGGAGTACACCGAGAATGAGACCCTCAATTCCATGGTTCCGATCTGGAAGAAGTCCAAGAAGGAGCTGAAGGACGAGGATTACAACAGCTTCTATACGCAGAAGTTCTACGATTATCAGCCGCCGCTGTGCCACATCCATTCCAGTGTGGAAGGCGTGGTAACGTACACGGCAATGCTGTTCATCCCGTCTCACGCGCCGATGGACTACTACACCAAGGACTATGAGAAGGGTTTGCAGCTGTACTCCAACGGCGTACTCATCATGGACAAATGCGCGGATCTGCTGCCTGATCATTTCAGCTTTGTACACGGCATGGTCGATACGGCAGATCTGTCGCTCAACATCTCCCGTGAGATGCTGCAGCACGATCGCCATTTGAAGGCCATTGCGCAGAGCCTTGAGAAGAAGATCAAGGGCGAGCTGCTCAAGATGCAGAAGGATAAGCGCGAGGATTATGAGAAGTTCTGGGTAGCGTTCGGCCGTCAGATTAAGTACGGTGCTTATGTTGAGTACGGCGCGCACAAGGAGCTGCTGCAGGATCTGCTGATGTACCATTCCTCCACGGAGGACAAGCTGGTATCGCTCGCGGAGTACGCTTCCCGCATGAAGGAAGACCAGAAGTATATCTACTATGCTTGCGGCGAGACCATCGACAAGATCAAGCTGCTGCCGGTTATGGAAACGCTGTCCGACAAGGGCTACGAGGTGCTGTGTATGGATGACAGCATTGATGAGTTCTGCGTCAAGATGCTCGCTAAGTACAACGATAAGGAATTCAAGTCCATCGCGGATGCAGACCTCGGTCTGGACAGCGAGGACGAGAAGGAAGAGATCAAAAAGCTGAGTGAGGACAACAAGGATGTCCTCGAAGCGCTCGGCAAGGCGCTCGAGGGCAAGGTTAAGAAGGTCGAGCTGACCAGCCGCCTCAAGAGCCATCCGTGCTGCCTGCGTGCCGAAGGCCCGGTAACGCTCGAGATGGAGAAGGTGCTCAACCAGCAGGCTGCTGTCAACGGCGGTCAGAGCGTACACGCCGAGCGTGTTCTGGAGCTGAATGCCGAGCACCCGATCTTTAAGAAGCTGTGTGCGCTGCAGGCGGAAGGCTCGGATAAGGTAAGCACCTATGCGGATATCCTGTATACGCAGGCGCTGCTTATCGAGGGTATGCCGGTGGATGATCCGGTGGCTTATGCAAATGCTGTTTGCAATTTGCTCTCCTGAGATATATAATAATATAGTTAGTATATAGATAGTATACTTGGGATAAAAGAGTGAATGATTGATGGATTGAGAATAGCGATGCGGCTCGGCTGTGTCGATACTACATTTTATTTATGAACAAAACCGGAAGGTGATGAAACATGAAGAGAATGCTGTGGATACTCAATCCGCATGCGGGACGCGGTGCAATGAGCGGAAAGATCATCGGTTGCGTAACCGCATTTCAGCAGGCAGGATATGATGTGACGATTTATATCACGCAGGGTGCGCAGGATGCAACGCGTGTTGCGCGGGAGCGTGCGGGCGAGTTCGACCGCATTGTGTGTGCAGGCGGTGACGGTACGCTGAACGAGGTGATTACCGGTCTTATGCAGGCGGAGACCCGTCCGGTTCTCGGTTATGTGCCTGCCGGTACGACAAACGACTTCGCGTTCAGTCTGGGCATTTCCAAGGTGCCCGCTGAGGCGGCGGTTATTGCGGCAGGCGATACGCTGCAGGCGCTGGATATTGGCCGCTTCAACGATCGCTATTTTAACTATATTGCGGCGTTCGGTGCGTTTACTGAGGTCTCCTATGAGACACCGCAGCAGACCAAGAACATTTTCGGGCGTGCTGCGTATATCATCGAGGGCATTAAGGCGCTGACCAACATCAAAACCTACCACATCCGCGTGAACAGCGCGGAAACGCAGATAGAGGACGATTTCATCTACGGTATGGTGACAAACACGGTGTCGGTCGGCGGCTTTAAGACCATCCGGCCGGATGGCGTGGCGCTGGATGACGGACTGTACGAGGTGCTGCTCATTTACCCGGTCGAGAATCCGATGGAGCTGCAGTGGCTGGCGAATGACCTGCTGACGCATAATGTCGAATCTAACCGCTTCGCATACTTCCGCACGTCAAAAATCAGTTTTTCGTCCGATGACGAGGTGACGTGGACGCTGGACGGCGAGTTCGGCGGCGCATTGCACAATGTGCAGATTACCAACTGCAGCCGTGCGATCACATTTGCCACCGGCAAGGAGCCGGAAAGCAAAGAATCATAAGAAAAGTCCTGCAGAATGCTGGCTTAACCGTGATAAGGAACGAATGCAGCCTTATTACGGATAGCCGATGGATTCAGGTGTGCAAGGATCACAGACGCAAAGACAACCGCCCATTTCCGAAAGGAAGGGGCGGTTGATTTTTGCTGTTTATCAAAAGTAAACTTATTCAATTCCATGGACGAGGTGGCAATCTTCGTATCGGCAGAGCCCGGGATCATAGAAAAAACGGCGTGACTTTCACGGTCACACCGTTCTTTGCGACACAATAATTACTTGTCACGATTCAGTGTCAGCTCTGCGGGATTCTATACGTTGGGTGCAAGCAGGATGGGCTGAAGCTGTCTGCCGTTCATGGCTGCGTCAATGGCAGTGGGAATCAGCGTCATATCTGCGACAAGCGAGCGCGGCTTGATGTGCGGCGCATCCTGCCGGAGCGGCACGAAATAGTAATGCCGGCGATTCAGCAGCGTGCCGAGATTGGCGGCGCTGCCGGACAGACCGTCGTTGGTGGAGACCGCCAGCACGACCGGACGTTCTCCGCGCAGATGGCTTTTGACCGCCATGGTCGCAGGGGTGTCCGTCAGACCGTGCGCCAGTCTGGCGAGCGTATTGCCCGTGCATGGAGCAACGATCAGTATATCAAACAGCGCCTTCGGTCCAATCGGCTCGGCGGAAACAATGCTGTCGATAGGGGAGACGCCGGTGAGTGCGATCAGCTCCTCGCGCCAGTGCGCGGCTGTGCCAAAGCGGGTGTCGAGTGTACCGGCGCTGTCGGACAGAATCGGCGTGACCGTGTCGCCGCGCTCGATGAGTGCTTGTATAACCGGCATGACCTTGGCAAAGGTACAGAACGAACCGGTCAGTACAAAGCCAATGCGGAGTTTGCTCATAAGATGCCCTCCTCGTGCAGAATGGTGTCCACGGTATCGAATACCGCGCGTGCAGCGCTGAGCGGTGCTACCTTGCCCGGAAGAGACAGTGCGTGCAGCACGCGGCAGCCATCCGGAAGCAGGGTATCGGCGGCAACACCGCCCGGCAGAGATGCAAGATCAATGATGAAGCAGGGCGGTTTCATGTCGGATAGTACCTCGGATGTCAGGATCGGAGCGGGTACGGTGTTGAAAATCAGGTCAAAACCGGCAAGGTGACCGGCGAGCCTGCGTGTATCCAGTGCGTGCAGTCCTGCAGCGGCGATGCGTGCAAAATCACGCGTGCAGCGTGCGGAGACCGCAACCTGTGCATCGAGAGCGTACAACTTGCGTGCAAGAAGCATGCCGATCCGTCCGGCACCGATCACCAGACAGCGTGCATTTTGCAGCGTGAACGCAGTCTGCTCCATCGCAAGCTGAAGTGCTCCCTCGCAGGTAGGGAAGGTGTTAGCGGTTTGGCACATAAGCGGGTTTGCCTTCGCATAGACTGTAAGCGAAGGAGGGATAGCCATGAAACTGACCGAACAGGAGCAGGCCGCTGTTTCGCGCGGCATGATCGAGGGTCTGCTCCGCGCTTTGCACGCGGAAGGCGTGCTGCCGCCCGAGCGGCTAGAGCTGGTGCTCGAGCTGCTGTGCGCAGGCCGCTGACATGCTGCGCGTGGCCGCCTATTGCCGCGTTTCCACCTCGCAGGAGGACCAGAGAAACTCGCTGGAGAATCAGCGGCGATATTTTTCGGAGTACATCAGCCGTCAACCGGACTGGGAGCTTGTGGAGGTTTATGCGGACGAGGGTCTGTCCGGCACCTCGTCCGACCGGCCTGCCTTTCGGCGCATGCTGGCAGCGGCAGCAGAAGAGAAAATTGACCTGATTTTAACCAAAGAGGTCTCACGCTTTGCCCGAAATACGGTTGACACGCTCGCGTACACGAGGCTGCTGCGCCGCCAAGGAGTCGGTATTGTATTCATTGGAGATCATATCGACACCCGCCAGAATGACGGTGAATTCCGGCTTACCATAATGGCAAGCGTAGCGCAGGAGGAGAGCCGCAAAATCTCTGAGCGCGTCAAGTGGGGGCAGCAGCGCTCGATGGAGCGCGGTGTGGTGTTCGGATGCAATAATATATACGGATTTACCTTGAAAAACGGGGAACTGACGGTAAAACCCGAACAGGCGGTAATCATTCGTAAGGTATACCGTTGGTTTCTGCTGGACGGCAAGGGCACCTGCATGATTGCACGGGAGCTGACCGCCGGGGGCATTCCGCCGCCAAGCGGAAAAGGAAAATCGTGGTCGTCTACGATGGTGCTGCGGCTGCTCCGCAACGAGAAATACTGCGGCGATCTTCTGCAGCGCAAAAGCTGCACGCCGGATTTTCTCGATCATCGCAAGGTGAAAAATGAGGGGCAGTCACCGCAGGTCTATCTGCGGGATCATCACGAGGCGATTGTGCCGCGCTCGATGTTCGAGGCTGTCCGGCGGGAACTCGACCGCCGGCAGGCAAACCGCAAAGCCGGCAGCCGACCCTCCGCGCGGTACTGGTGCTCCGGAAAAGTGGTCTGTGGACGGTGCGGCAGTCGGTTTGTGCCGCGCAGGGGCGCACAGGCGGACGGCGGTCTGCGATGGGTGTGCGGGAAACGGGTGCAGCACGGCGTGGCAGCGTGTGCGGCTCCGGCAGTTGGGAATCAGATTTTGCTGAACTGCATGAAGCAAATTGTACAGGATTTACCAATCAACATAGAGGTGGTATTGCGGCAGACCTTGCGCGCGATACCTGATCTCACACGCACCGAAAGACAGCGATTCTGTACAATTTTACGAAAAAAGCTGTACAGTGAAACGGTTTACAGCGCACTGCTCGATCATATCACCGCAACGGGGGAGGGCTTGACTGTACATCTGCACGGCGTGTCCGAACCGCTGCATTTCGACCTTTCGGGCAGAGAAAAACCGTCCGTGCAGCGCACGGACGGCTGAACACTATTCGCTTTTCTTTCCGCGTTCGTCGTAATCATCGAGGAACGAGTGAAGCACGCCGCCGGTCTTGTAACCGGGCATCATATCCAGATTTACCGCGTGGATACTGTTGAAAATGCTGCGCTCGATATTCGGGTTGTCGCGGCGCAGACGGCGCAGCAGAATCTTGACCTCCTGCCGCTTGGAACCGCCGCCGCCGTTGTCGCACATCGTGCAGTTTTCGGTGAAGCGGCACGCGCACTGGATAAATTCGAGGTCGTTATACTGCTTCCACGCGAGGATATCCTCCTCGTGAATGCAGTACAGCGGACGAATCAGCTCCATGCCTGCAAAGTTGGTGCTGTGCAGCTTGGGCAGCATGGCCTGCATCTGCGAGCCATAAAACATACTCATGACGGTGGTTTCGATGACATCGTTGAAGTGGTGGCCGAGCGCGATCTTGTTGCAGCCAAGCTCCTGCGCCTTGCTGTACAGATAGCCGCGGCGCATGCGCGCACACAGGTAGCACGGGTTCTTCTCGCTGCTGTTGGCAACCGCGAAAACATCGGTCTCGAACACGGTGATCGGGATATGCAGCAGTGCGGCGTTGCTCTCAATTTTATTGCGGTTGATCTCGTTGTAGCCGGGGTCCATAACGAGGAAAACTACCTCAAACGGCACCTCGCTGTACCGCTGGAGCAGCTGCATCAACTTGGCCATCAGCATGGAATCCTTGCCGCCGGAGATGCACACGGCAATCTTGTCGCCCGGCTGAATCAGCTGATACTGACGGACCGCCAGTGTAAACGGGTTCCAGATGGTCTTGCGGAATTTTTTGATGATACTGCGCTCGATCAGCTCGTGCGGCTGTAAATCTCGTTTCATAATGATGCTCCCTGTATTACTTGACTAACTCGTGATAGCACGCGTCGAAAACGGACAGAAATTCGTCGATTTCCGCGTCCGTGGTAAGGTGGCTCAGGCTGATGCGCCATGAGGACAGTGCATTTCTGCGATCACGGCTGACAGCAAACACTGCACGGGACGGCAGACCGTCTGCCGAGCAGGCGGATTTGACCGATACGCACACGCCTTTTTCGGACAGCGCGCGCTGAAATACGGTGCCTTTCACATTCTTCACGCTCAGATTGAGGATATGCGGCACGGCGTGCTCCGGACTGTTGATATGCACCGCGGGATACGCCGCAAGTGCCTTCCGAAGCCGTTCGCTGTGGCGCTGAACGACCGCACAGCGGCTCTCACGCTCATCGCATGCCAGCTGCAGTGCCAGCGCAGATGAAGCCGCCAGACCGAGTGCAGGCGTGCCGCTGCGGTACAGCGTCGTGCTGGCACCGCCGTTCATCTGCGGCTCGAGCGGCATACGGATACGCTTAAGCAGCACACCGCTGCCGCAGATGCCGCCGAACTTGTGCGGCGCAAAGCTCAGCGTGTCGATACCGGCGAAGTTCACCGGGATGCGCCCGATGGCCTGCGTTGCGTCAACGTGCAGACGGCAGTTCGGATGGTCAGCCAGCAGCGCTGCGATTTCGTTTACCGGCTGAATGGTGCCAAGCTCGCTGTCCACTGCGCAGATGGCAACGAGAACGGTATCCGGACGCAGAAGCTCACGCACTTCCTCCGGGTCAACTGTGCCGTCCCGTCCGATGGAGAGCAGGTCGATCTCCCAGCCGCGCTCCTGCAGGGCGGTCAGGCTGCCGCTGACCGAGGAATGCTCGAGCGGTGTGGAGATGATATGCTTGCCGATATGCCGTGACGCCTGTGCGATGCCCTTGATGGCGAGGTTGTTCGCCTCGGTCGCACCCGAGGTAAAGATGACCTCGGCAGGGGACGCGCCGGTCAGCGCTGCAATCTGCTCGGTGACACGCGCCATTTCCTCACGGGCGGCCTTGCCCGCCGCGTGTACCGAGTTCGGGTTGGCCGGAAACCGGCGTTCTATATCGCAGAATCGCTCCAGCACCGCAGGGTCTGCGGGTGCATGGGCGGCATAATCGAGATAAATCATAGCATGGACTCCTCAAAATAAGGTTAACGGCTATAATCATAGCATTCTTATAGGAAAAAGTCAAGATGGACAGAAAAAGACTGCTGTCTCCGATGAAACAGCAGTCTTTTGTTTTACCTCATTGCGGGGTCGGTCACGCCGTTGGCCTCGAACGCGCGGATGCGGTCCAGGCAGGTGCCGCACTTGCCGCACGGCTTGTCGCCGCCCTCGTAGCAGCTCCACGTCAGCTGATAGGGAACCTGCAGCCGCAGACCTTCGGCAACGATCTGCGCCTTGTTCCAACGCACGAACGGAGCCTCGATGCGGACATCACCGCCCGAGCCGAGTACGATGGAGTGGTTCATCGCATTTACGAATTCCTCACTGCAGTCGGGATAGGCATTGCCGGCGGCATCGTCGTGATGTGCACCGTAGTAAATTACGCTGCAGTTCTTGGACAGCGCAACGCTTGCCGCTGTCGACAGGAACAGACCGTTGCGGAACGGCACATAGGTTGTAACCGGCTTGCCGCCGCGCTGCGCCAGCTGCTCGGCGTAGGATTCCTCGGGGATGTCCTCGGTCGAGTGGGAAAGCAGCGAGCAGTCGCTGTACGCGAACACCGGCGTCAGGTCGAGAGACGTGCCCTCGATGCCGTAGTATTCGAGAACCGCCTTTGCAGCCTGGATCTCCTTAACGTGCTTCTGACCGTAGTAAATGGACAGCGCGCACACATTCTCCTTGCCGTGCTTCTGGATGGCAAGCGCAAGACAGGTTGTGCTGTCCACGCCGCCGCTGCACAGGACCATTGCCTTTTCGCTCATCGGTTGTCCACCTTCTCCGGGTACAGATCGTGGTGGGTGAGACGCTCGAATGCAACCTCCTCCCAGCGGGTGCCGGGCTTGCCGTAGTTGCAGTACGGGTCGATCGAGATGCCGCCGCGCGGCGTAAATTTGCCCCAGACCTCAATGTACTTCGGGTCCATCAGGCGGATGAGGTCCTTCATAATGATGTTTACGCAGTCCTCATGGAAATCGCCGTGGTTGCGGAAGCTGAACAGATACAGCTTGAGCGACTTGCTCTCTACCATGCGCTCGCCGGGCACATAGGAGATATAAATGGTAGCAAAGTCCGGCTGGCCGGTCATCGGGCACAGGCTGGTGAACTCCGGGCAGTTGAACTTGACAAAATAGTCGTTGTCCGGATGCTTGTTCGGGAAAGTCTCCAGCATTTCGGGCGCGTAGTCCGAGGGATACTTGTTCTTCTGGCTGCCGAGCAGCGTGACGCCGTTCAGTTCTTCTTTATTTCTTCCGGTCATGGTTGCATTCTCCTTACATTAACTAGCCTTAGTTGCCTTGGGATACAGTGCGCGTTGCAGTACGTTCACCAGAACGACACCGCAGACCGCAGGTACGGACTGACCGATGCACAGGCTGGTGGCGAGTACAGAATACGGAACGTGCAGCAGATAGCTCAGATAGCTCGGTACGCCGAGACCGGGCACAAGGATGATCGGGAGGATCATCAGCCAGCGGCTCCAGCCCTTGCGGCGGATGAGCACGATGATCGCGGTAACGATGATACCGACGAAGCAGCCTCCGAACCAGTCCAGCAGACCGAGTCCGCCAAACAGAAAGTTGGCAATGAAATTAGCGAAACCAAGCGGCAAAACCAGGAACGGAAACAGGTAAGCGAGCGCATACAGAGCCGTCGCAATGCGGATCTGGTACGCACCGAAAGAGAAACTCTGCGTAAAGTACAGCACAACAACGTAAAGCGCCATCACCATAGCAGAAACGGTCAGTTTTTGAACCTTGCTCATGTTTTCTTTTACCATATTTCGTTCACCTCCAAATAATGCACACAACAACGTGGATCGGAAAATCTAAAAATTTTCTGTTTCGTTGTCCCTAGTTTTGTTTTACGACAGGATGGTTTCGAACTGTCATTCCATATCCGGAAGCAAAGTGCCGAACGGCACAAACGATAGTATAGCGTATTTTTGCCGTTTATGCAAGTGTAAAAGCAGCAAAACGTGGTTTTGATAGAGAGATTATGCGGTTTCACCAAGAAGCGCGAAATCCCTGCCCGACAGAGAGAAAACCGGACATTCGACAGATAAAACGCGGCTTTGTCGAAAATTGTCGATAAATATGCGGGGAAAAGCAGGGATATCCGCTTGCGCGGACGCGCTGAATATGTAAAAATAAGATGTAATCCGTAAATCGGCATAAGATAGAGAAAGCCGGGGAAAGCAGTAAATGAAGATCAAACAAGGCAAAATGCGTATTTTACTGGCGTGTGCGGACGAGTCTCTGCTGAAACAGACAAAACAGCTTATGCAGGCGAGCAATGAGCTGGAGCTTGTCGGCAGTACGTCGAACGGCACGAAGGCGTGGGAAATGATTCGACAAAAAACGCCGGATATGGTCGTGTTGGATACCGACCTGCCGTATGCGGACGGCTTTGCCGTTGCGTCGTGGATGAGACAGAAGGCGATGTGGGATACAAGCATTATCCTGCTCAGCTCGTTCATCGGCGGTCAGACCTATGTGGAGTGCAGTCTGCTGCACATCAACGTGCTGCTGCGCAAGCCAATCTGTGCGGATGCACTGTATGAGCGTATCAAGCTGGCGGTCAACTGTACCAGTCGGGGAGATACGGTGGAGCAGCGACTGGCCCAGATCCTGCGGGAGCTGGGCATGCGCGAGCAGACGATCGGCTATCAGTGTGCATTGCTGACCGTGTGCCTGTATCGGGAGACCGACGGTGCCAGCATCACCAAGATCATTTATCACAGTGTCGCGCAGCAGATGAACAGCGAAGGCAGTAATGTGGAGCGCAACATGCGCTACGCCGTTCACCGCGCATGGGATAAGTGTGATAAAGCCGTGCTTGCCAGGTATTTCGGTGAAGCGCGTGCACAGGATAAGGAGCCGCCGAGCAACCGCGAATTCTGTGCGGCTCTCGTGGAGTATCTCCGGCAGGAAGCCTGCCGCCTGTAACCGGACAGCCTGTGCTTTTTGCAAATGCGGCAGGTACCGCGTTGCGGATCGCCAGCTCCTCGCGGGATAAGTAGTCGATGAGTGTCAGTCCGTTCTGCACCGCGCGGGCGTGTACGGAAAAGGGCACGGCACCGGCCAGCGTCAGCGTTCCGGCGGGAATGGCATCGAGTACATCGCTGATCGTGTGCTGTGCATTGGCAAGCGGCGCGTTCAGACTGCCGTCCCCCGTCTGCACCGGCATAGGCAGAATGACCGCGCGTGCATCGGCAAGGCACGCCTGCAGGTCACTTGCAGCTGTGCAGCCTGCGGCGGGGCGGCGCTCGAGTGCAAATGTGCGAACGGTGTGGCCTGCTTCATGCAGCAGCTCGGCTAAATATGCCTGACGCACGTCGCCGCCGACGACGGCGAGAGTCGTCGATTGATTCATAAGCAAAAACCTCCTTTGCGCCATTCTATGCCGGATGCAAAAGAGGAGTGAAAAGAGAACATCCGCTCTTTGTACAAACAGAGAGCGGATGTTTTTGTATAGATTACTGATTGAGCACCTCGAACAGTGTGTCGCACGCGCCGGTGAGCGACTGCGCGGGACCGTCTGCGGTGATCTCATAGGTGTTTTCGCAGCCGATGAGGCCGACACCCGGAATCGCGATCTTCGGCTCAACGGCAAGCGTCATGCCGGACTCGAGCGGAGCCGAGAAGCCTTTGGCGAGAACCGGTGTTTCGTCCATTGTCAGACCGATGGAGTGGCCGAGGAACTTGCAGCCGTTCATGAAGCCTTCACGGAACGCAGGATCGACGAGAGAGAGGATCTTCTCATAAATCTCAGCCGGAACGGCACCGGCACGCAGGAGAGATGCGGTTTCGTTCTCCAGTGCAATGCACTGCTCGCGTGCCGCGCGGATCACGCCGCTCTGCGGATGCTTGTCCAGCTCGCCGTAGTAGAACGTAATACTCTTATCGGTATGGTAGCCGCGCCAGCCGCACGGAATGTCCAGCAGGACGGTGTCGCTTTCGTGCAGCTTGCGCTCAGACGAGCCGATGGACTTCATTGCGGTCGAGGTGCCGATACAGCCGGAGGGGCTGTCCAGTGCGGTGGGACGCAGGCTGTTTTCACTGAAGCTGGCAATACCGAGCACGTCCTCGGCTGCCGGCTGATTGTAGCGCGAGATACCCATGCCGCCGCGGTCCACGATGGCGGTGCAGATCTCGCTGCACAGGCGTGCTTCGCTGACGCCTTCGCGCAGGAACGCCGGAGCGAGTTCCTCGATGACATAACGGTGCAGTCTGCCGGATTCGCGCATGCAGTCCAGTTCATACGCACTCTTGACCGAGCGCAGACCGCTCAGCACGCCATCCACCGGCTTGGGTGCAAACGGCAGATGCTTGTTCAGCATGGAGAGCTTTTGCAGCGTCATGGTCTTTGAGGCAACATAGACGGTCTCCGGAATATTCGGATAGACCTCCTTGATGCCGCGGAAGCTGCCCATCGGACGGATGTCTGCAAAGGCGGATTCGTCCTTTGCAACATCAAACGAGCGGCGGACGAACAGTGTAGCCTGATCGGGTGTCACGACAAGTGCGCCATCCTGCATGGTGCCGGTGAAGTAGTACATGTCGAGCGTGTTGTCGAGCAGAAGCATGGACCACGCAGGGTCCTTCTCAGTTATGGCACAGCGCAGACGGTCGAGCCGCGTGTTCAGTTCGGCGGCGGGCACGGAAATATGGGGCATGGATGATCCTCCTGTATGATTAACGGTGGTTTACAAAAATGTTACTTTTAGTGTAGCACATATTTAATCGGAGAGCAACGCAGACGCGTTGACTTTTTATACCTTGTGCGATATGATTATAGTCTATGGAAGGACTGCGCTATGCAGGGAAGGGAGAGATTATGATGCGCAGAAAAGTAGGCAAGCTGCTTGGCGACCGACGCGTTGTCGGCGGATTCCTGCTGCTGATTCAGCTTGCAATCGTTATGTTCGGCGTAAGCTGGGCAAGTACGGAATATCACTGGCTGACACCGGCACTGACCGTGCTGAGCGTTATCATTGTCATCTGGCTGGTGCGTAAGTACGACAACCCGATGTACAAGATCACATGGATGCTGGTTATTGTGCTGCTGCCGCTGTTCGGCGGCTTGTTTTATCTGTTCTGGGGCAATACGCCGCTCAATCGGGCGCGTACCCAGCATCAGTACGAGCCGAAACCGCCGGATTTCACCGACTATATGCGTACACCTGCTACAAAGGAGCTGATCGAGAAGCATCCGCGTCATGCAGCACGCGCCCGTTATATCGAGACGCTGGACGGTATGCCGGTGTGGACCAACACGGAGACGAAATATTTCCGTGTCGGTGAGGAAATGTTCGACTCCATGTGCAAGGAGCTGCGCCGCGCACAGAAGTTTATCTTTCTGGAGTATTTCATCATCGAAGAAGGCATCATGTGGAATACTATCCTTGATATCTTGCGGGAGAAGGCGACCGCCGGACTGGATGTGCGCGTGCTGTACGACGACGTTGGTTCGATCTGCACGCTGCCGAAAGACTACGACCGCTATCTGATGAGCCTCGGCATTCATGCGGTGCGCTTTAACCGCTTTATCCCGACGCTGAACACCTATCTCAACTACCGCAACCATCGCAAGATGACGATTATTGACGGCAATGTCGGTTATATGGGCGGTATCAATCTGGCGGATGAGTATATCAACAAAAAGGTGCGCTTCGGCTACTGGAAGGACACCGGCATCATGCTGCGGGGTGAGGGAACAGCCAATATGACCGCCCTGTTCCTGCAGATGTGGGAGTATGTCACCGGCGAGGACATGCCGCCGCTCGAAAACTATCTGCCGACCGCCAAGCTGCCGGCAGACGGCTATGTGCAGCCGTTTGCGGATTCACCGCTCGATGACATCAATATCGGTGAATCCACCTACCTGCAGATCATCCATAACGCGCGAAAGTACGTCTATATCACCACGCCGTATCTTGTACTAGACAACGAGATGATTACGGCGCTGACCATTGCGGCGCAGTCCGGCGTGGACGTGCGCATCCTGACGCCGGGCATCCCGGATAAAAAGCTGGTGTACATGATCACACGTTCGTATTATCAGCAGCTGCACCGAGCGGGTGTGAAGATTTATGAGTACCGACCGGGCTTTCTGCACGCGAAAACCATCGTGTCCGACGATGATACGGCGGTGGTCGGTACGATCAACATGGATTTCCGCTCGTTCTTCCTGCACTTTGAGTGTGCGACCTGCTTCTACAACAGCTCGGTCGTTGCCGCCGTTAAGCAGGACATTATGGAGACCATCAATGTCAGCCGCCGGATTGATGACGAATGGCTGCGCCGTGTGCCGTGGATTCGGTCGATCATGGCAAGCGTGCTGCGTCTGTTCGCGCCGCTGCTGTAATGAGAGGAGCGTGGTTTGATGGATCGACCGGAGCAGACACTTTCCGCTGTGCTGGATGCGGGAGAGCTGCTGCTGACCTCGGGTGCTGAGGCAGCCCGCGTAGAGGACACCATGCGCCGTCTGGCACGCGCCTACGGTTTTGTACGAGCGGATGTGCTGACCATCACGGCCAGCATGGCAGTAACGGTACGGACGGCAGACGATCAGGTGATTACGCAGACACGCCGCATCCTGCGCCGCGGAACCGATATGCGCTGCATTGAGGCGGTCAACGAGCTGTCGCGCAAGGTATGTGTGAATCCTATCCCGCCGGAGGAATTGCACGCACGTCTGGAAGCCATCCGCACCGCACCGGATAAGCTGCGCTGCCGGCTGCCGCTGGCGTATCTGATCACGTCAGGCTCGTTCGCTGTGTTCTTCGGCGGCACCTGGAGGGACGGCGCTGCCGCCATGCTGTGCAGCGTGCTGTTGTATGTCATCGGCGTGCTCGGTGATCGGATTTCGCTGCAGCCGCTCGTGCTGACCATGGTCAGCTCGGCGGCGATGTGCGCGGCAGCGACTCTCACGGTAAAAACCGGCATGGGACAGAATCTGGACTATATCATTATCGGCAACATCATGCTGTTGATTCCGGGCATTCCGTTCGTCAACTCCATGCGCGATATTTTCGTGGGTGACACCATCACCGGACTGCTCAGCGCGTTTGAAGCGGTTTTGAGAGCGCTTGCCATCGCGGCAGGCTGCGCGCTCGTGCTCATGCAGACTGGGGGCGGTGCCGTATGACAGGTGAAATCCTCCTGCAGATTGTCATGGCGATGATCGGTGCGCTCGGCTTCGGACTGCTGTTTCATATTTCCGGCAGCCGCCTGATCACGATCATGCTTGGTGCTGCGGTAAACTGGGGTGTGTATCTGCTGGCGATGCAGTGGTATGATAACCGCGTGACCGCGTTTTTCGTCTCTACGCTGGCAACGGCCGCACTGGCCGAGGTGCTCGCACGGTTGCTCAAAGCGCCTGTCATCACGCTGCTCGTGCCTATGCTGGTGCCGCTGATTCCGGGCGGCGACCTGTATTACACGACGCTTGCGCTCGTACAGGGCGACACGGCAGGCTTTGCTCGATACGGTACGCTGTTCATCGAGGAGGCGGGCGCGATGGCGTTTGGCGTCATCCTTGTGGCGTGCCTGGTGCAGACTCTCGGCAAGCTGTGGCTGCTGCACAGCGAAAGAAAATAAAGGCAACACCGCTATGCGGTATTGCCTAAAGAAAGCGTTCTGTAAATCTCATACAGAACGCTTTTGTGCTGTTTACAGCAGGTAAATTGTCAGATATAACGCACAGAGCAGAATCGCGATCCACACAGTGGCGGAAATCACGTTGTACGCTACCCGTGCAAGCGGCAGACGTGCCTGCCGCAGAGCCTTTCCCAGTACATCCGGGTCACCGAGTGCGCGCAGCACCTGACGCACAGCCTGCTCCTGTGTAAGACTGCCGCGGCAGCGCAGCTCCTCCGCGCGGCTGAGAATATGGTCGGTCAGCTCCCGCCGAACGCGGGCACGGTAAGGCGGCCACAGGAGATGCCGGCACACGCGGTGCAGGTACGGCACAATCAGCTTATTTGGTGACACAGGCGCCACCTCCGATTGGCTTGCGGCAGGTTTTCCACTGTTCCCGGCAGCAGGTGAGCGTTTTCACGCCCTGACGGGTCAGCCGGTAAAACCGGTGCGTGCCGTCCTCGGTCTGCCGTTCACAGGAGCGGACATCGCCGCGTGCCTCAAGTCCGTGCAGCAGGGGATACAGGCGGCTTTCGCGGATGGCAAACGCGCAGTCTGAGCGGCATTCCACCTCATGCAGCAGCTGAAAACCGGTCTTGTCCGCCTCCTCAAGCAGAGAAAGCGCAAGCAGAGCTGAGCTGTCGTAAAAGGCAGCGTCTTTTTGTCCTCGCGGCATGGAGCTCCCCTCCTTTATATATTCAGTATAACCGTTCGCAAGGGGTGCGTCAAATTATTTTACACAGATTTTACGATTGCAGCGCTTGCGTTTGTATGCGGAATAGGGTATCATTAACAAGTATATCTGTGTGAGTATTCGCTGTTTACCATAGAACACTTGTCAGGAGGAAAAAATCGTGTTTTCATCGTTATTCAACTGGCTGATGGGCGCAGGCCGTGAACTGGCGGTTGTGCTCATCTCCATGGTTCCGCTGGTAGAATTGCGCGGTGCGGTCCCGCTGGGCGCAGTCGCAGGCGTGCCGGCGATCGAGCTGATCCCGCTGGCTGTGATCGGCAATATGATCCCGATCCCGTTTTTACTGTTCTTCGGCGAAAAGCTGCTGGACTGGGTGTGCTCGCTCGGCCCGCTTTCCGGCTTTGCCACCAAGTACCGTGAAAAGCTGCTCGGAAAGACCGGTCAGGTCACCCGGTATGAACGGCTGGGTCTGTTCCTTTTTGTGGCGATCCCGCTGCCGGGCACCGGAGCATGGTCAGGTGCATTGATCGCAACGCTGCTCAAAATGCCGAAAACCAAGGCGCTGACTTCGATTCTGTGCGGCGTAATTGTTGCAGGCTTCATTATGCTGCTCGGTTCTCAGGGTGTAATTGGCGTTGCACATTTGTTTTAACAGATAACAGCCATTCCTGCGGGAATGGCTTTTGAGGCTGTCGAAAAACTATCGTTTTTCGAGCAGCCTCTCGATCGAAACCACGCTTTCGATCGAATGCTGAAGAAAAACCGCGTCCTCCGGACACATTTTTTCTTCCCTTGTATAAAAACCGAGGTACACGCCCCCGGTTTTTATGAATTTGCTGCGCAAATTCTATTTTATGCGTGCTGTCGCACGAAGCACAAAATAGAAATCTGACTTTTTCGACAAGCTGGAAAGCCATTCCTGCGGGAATGGCTTTTATCTTTTGCGGCAGTGGAAGAAAAATACCCTTTTCAAAAAATTCCTCTTGCCAACCGGTGCGATTTACGATATAATAACTATGTTATGCCGGTGTGATGGAATTGGTAGACGTAGTGGACTCAAAATCCACCGCTGGCGACAGCGTACCGGTTCGAGTCCGGTCACCGGCACCATCAAGCGCCTCGGTTCCTCGGAATGCGGGGCGCTCACAATACTATCCGGGTGTAGCGCAGTTGGTAGCGCGCCTGCTTTGGGAGCAGGATGCCGCAGGTTCGAATCCTGTCACTCGGACCAAACTTTATGCCGCTTGAACATTGCGTTTGAGCGGCATTTTCGTCATTATAATATACTTTTGACGCTATATAGTACAGATGAGGTTTTCACTTAAAAATCCAGTTAATAGGAGATTTTAGGGCGTTTAATGACATTGGGTGTGTCACTTAGTGTGTCACCTGCAAATGAAAAGAGAGCGAGGAACAACATGAAACTGACCCATTTGGATGAAAACGGTGCAGCGCACATGGTCAATATCGGCGCAAAGCCGGTCACGCAGCGCGAAGCTGTGGCGCAGTCCGTGCTGACCATGCAGCCGGAGACGCTGCGCATGATCCTCGACGGCACAGCGCCCAAGGGCGATGTGTTCGCGTGCGCGCGCATCGCGGGCATTATGGCGGCCAAGCGGACGGCAGAGCTGATTCCGATGTGTCATCCAATCCCGATCGAGAGCGTGGACATCGCCATTGAGGCTGTCTCGGAGACGCAGGTGCGCGTTGTCAGCACGCTGCGCTGCTCGCACAAGACCGGCATTGAGATGGAAGCACTCACGGCGGCCTCTGTTGCCGCGCTGACCGTCTACGATATGTGCAAGGCGGTGGACCGCGGTATGCGTATTGATGAGACGCTGCTGCTGCACAAGACCGGCGGCAAGAGCGGCGATTATCACGCGGAAGGAGCGACGGCACGATGACTTTGCTGGAACAGCTGCAGGTTGCCGCAGAAAATGCGCGCAAGGGACTTCCGGCGGCGCTGACCATCGACGCGGACGGCGTACAGTATACGCGCAATTTCATGCCGCAGGAACGCCTGATTCTGCTCGGCGGCGGCACGATCGCGCAGCCGCTTTGCCGCTATGCGGCCGATCTCGGTTTTGAACTGGTCGTGGCGGATGACCGGCCGTCCTTTGCCAATCATCCGCGCTTTCCGGAAGCAAAGCAGATTGTATGTGATCTGTTCCCGGCGGTAATCGAGAAAATCGGCATCCGAGAGAGCGATTACGTTGCCGTTATCACGCGCGGGCATCGTTATGACGCGGACTGCCTGCGGGAGCTTCTGCGCGGCATCATGCCGCGCTATCTCGGCATGATCGGGTCGAAAAGACGCACGGTCGGTCTGCTGAACATGCTTGAGGAAGAAGGCTTCTCTCGGGCAGATCTCGACCGCATTCATACGCCCATTGGTCTGGACATTGGTGCACTGACCGTCAAGGAGATCGCGATTTCTATCGTGGCAGAGCTGATCGCGGAACGCCGCCGCACGACCGACCGCCGTTCCAAGAGCAGCATTCTCACCGCAGAGGATATCGACCTGCCGCTGCTGGAAACCGCTGCACGCGGTGATATTCCGAAAACGCTCATGCTCGTGTACGAGACCAGCGGTTCCACGCCGGTAAAATCCGGCTCGTACATGGTGGTCGATGCCAATACGGCTACTGCGGGCACCATCGGCGGCGGCTGCAGTGAGAGCGCCGTTATGCGGCAGGCGTATTACTTGATCGGCACCGGCGAGCACAAGTGCGTCACCATCGACATGAGCAACGACATTGCTGCCCAGGAAGGTATGGTTTGCGGCGGACAGATGAAGGTGTTGCTGGTGGATTTGGGTACGAAAAAATCGACATAAAGTGAAAAAATGTCGAAAAATACTGGAATAAAATGTTACACTATCTCTGGCATTCATAGATCTAAAATGGTATAATAAGGATAAAAAGCAAAGCAGGGGAAGCCATGAGACTCAAAAGACGGATTTTCGGTGTATTTGCGGCAGTACTGGCGGGTGTGCTGCTGTGCGGATGTACGGCTGCTGAGGATATGCAGGAGCACCGGACGGAAACACCGATAACGATCAAGGTGGGCAGCGACAACTATCCGCCGTTTAATTATACCGATGAAAACGGCAATCCGGCGGGCATAGATGTGGATCTGGCTAAGGAATCCTTCGGACGGCTGGGGTATGCGGTATCCTTCGTCGGCATTGACTGGGAAGAAAAGAAGAAACTGGTTGAACATGGTGATATTGACTGTATATGGGGATGCTTTTCCGTTGATGGGCGCGAGGATGAATACAACTGGACCGAACCGTATATGATCAGCCGCCAGGTGGTTGCGGTCAACCGCAGCAGCGATATTTATCGGCTGAGCGATCTGGAGGGCAGGACCATTGCCGTGCAGTCCACCACCAAGCCGGAAAGTATTTTCCTCGAGCGAACGGACAGCCGCATTCCGCTTGTGCGTGAAGTATACAGTCTGGAGGATCGCGAACTGCTCTACACCTCTCTCGGCAAGGGCTATGTGGATGCGATCGCGGCGCACGAAACCGCTATTCGGCAGTATATGAAGGATTATGATGTGGATTACCGTATTCTGGACGAAAGTATTCTCACGACAGGAATTGGTGTGGCGTTTGCAAAAAACGATGCGCGTGGACTGAACGAACAGCTTTCCCGGGTTTTCGAGGAAATGCGTGCAGACGGTACGACTCGAACGATCATAGGCAGGTATCTGTCCGATCCGGACAAATATTTGGAGGTGGACTGTGCTGCAGGTTAAAAAGGGCAAAGCCACGCGCCGGTACGAACGGATTGCGGCTGCAATCGGCGCCGTGCTGGTCATATTGGTCGGCTTTCGCACGGTGCGTGCGGAGAGCGCGCAGACACGGGAACAGCTCGGCAATACGATAGACTATGTGAAGGAGCAGTGCACGACCTATACACGCTACAATGCTGCGGCTGTTACCAAAAGTCTGATGCGTATCATGGACAACGCACAGCAGGTAAACCGCAATATCGGCTATGAGGGCTCGGCTGTAGATGAGAACCGGCTTCGGTTCTATGCTCAGGAACAGCGGCTGACCGGCATTATTCTGCTGGACACAGATGGAAGAGTGCAGTGCGAGTATAACGGTGATCTGCTGAATTTTCTAACACTGCAGGAGTATATAGAGCGGAATACAGTGCTCGATGTGGTCAGGTATCCGCAGAAGACCTATGCTTCGCGGATTGACCTGCCGGACGGCTCCTATGTGGATATTTCGGCGTACGGTCGTACAGATGTGCCCGGTGTGATCGTTGTATACTATCACACCACTGCGGAGTATGCACGCAATTATACGCTGACCATACAGGGTTTGCTTGCGGGCTATAATACCAGGGACGACGGTGTGATTGTGGTGACAAACGGCGACCGCATTATCGCGTCCAACGACGAAGAACTGGCTGATACCAAGGTGGAGGACAGCCGGATTCTGCAGCAGATCAAGTCAAAACTGTCGTCCGCCGCGGTCGGACATTTCAAGTGCGATGGCAATGCCTATTTCGGTGGTCTGGACCGCAGCCGCGACTACTATATCTACGCCTATGTATCCGACCGTATGGTAGCGACTGATATGGTCAAAAATATGATGGCGGCGCTGATCATCTATCTGATCATGCTGACCGCGATTCAGATGTTCCGCAGACGTTCCGCGCGGGAATATCTGGCTGAGCAGGATCGGTGCGAGCGGGAATTCCGCGAGCAGCTGATGGAATCCGCTGAAAAGGCCGAGCAGGCAAACCACGCTAAGACCGAGTTCCTGCAGCGCATGAGCCACGATATCCGCACGCCGATTAACGGTATTCGCGGTATGATTGAGATTGCGAATTACTACAAGGACGATCCGGACAAGCAGACCGAGTGCCGGAAGAAAATCTGGGATGCCTCCGGTCTGCTGCTCGAGCTGGTAAACGAGGTGCTGGACATGGGCAAGCTGGAATCCGGCGAGATCATGCTGGAGGAACGCGAGTTTGACCTCAAGGAACTGCTGGACAGCGTTGGCATGGTGGTGGATAAGCAGGCGCGGGAGCGGGGCATTACGATAATAACGGATGGCTATCCGGTTGAGAACCGCTGCCTGCTCGGCAGTCCGCTGCACCTGCGGCGGCTGCTGATGAATATTATCAGCAATGCGGTCAAGTACAACCGCGTGGGCGGCGAAATCAGGCTGGGATGCTGCGAAAAGCCGAGTGCGGATCCGGAGACTGCACAGATTGAATTCACCTGTGCGGATACCGGTATCGGCATGAGCGAGGAGTTTCAGAAGCATGTATTTGAGCCGTTTGCACAGGAGCGGAATACGGCTCGATCGGAATACGGCGGTACCGGTCTGGGTATGCCGATTGCGAAAAGTCTGGCGGAGAAAATGGGCGGCACGCTGTCCTTTGTCAGCAGGCAAGGCGTAGGCACGACGTTTACGCTGTCGCTGCCGTTCCGCATCTGCCATGCACCGGAGAAGCGGAACAAGCCGAAACGCCTGCTGCAGACCAGCTCTATTGCCGGACTGCATGTGCTGGTTGCGGAAGATAACAGGATGAATATGGAGATTGCTGAGTTTGTACTCAATGTGGAAGAAGCCTTCATCATCAAGGCAGTGAATGGCGAGGAGGCGGTACGTATTTTTGCCGATTCCAGGCCGGGAGAAATTGATGCGATTTTAATGGATGTGATGATGCCGGTGATGGACGGTCTGGAAGCAACGCGGCGTATTCGCGCAATGAAGCGTCCGGATGCGAGAACCATTCCAATCATCGCCATGACAGCAAACGCCTTCGCAGAGGATCGTCAGCTTGCCTTTGCTGCGGGCATGGATATGCATATTGCAAAGCCGCTGGAAGGCTCGGAGATGGTGGAAACGTTGGAGCGGCTTGTCAAATCCTCGCGGAAATAGGAGCAGAAGCGCAAGAAGGATGATATATAAAGGGAAAGTCAGCCGAAAACGGCTGACTTGAGGCTGTCGAAAAACTCCGTTTTTCGAGCAGCCTCTCGATTGAAACCACGCTTTCAATCGAATCTTGACGAAAAGCCGCGCCCTACGGGCACAATTTTTCGTCCCTTGTATAATTCCCGAGGTACACGCCCCCGGGAATTATGAATTTGCTGTGCAAATTCTATTTTATGCGTGCTGCCGCACGAAAAGTAAAAACGATAGATTGACTTTATCGACAGACTGAAGTCAGCCGAAAACGGCTGACTTTTCCTTTATAGTGCAGTTCTGCTGCCCATATTATACACACAGCGGAACTATTCGGCAGGATGGGAGTTCACATCAGCCGTTCCTTCGCAAGCAAGTGAGCGTAATGCTGTCTGGCGCGGCTTAAGCGCGCACGGCTGGCCTCGTGACTGATATGCAGATATTCGGCAATGTCCACACAGTTCAGATTCAGCTGATACCGCAGATACAGAATCTCCTTATCCGTGCGGGATAATTCGTTCGGCAGCAGGTCGAGCATGGAAAGGAAAATCGGTTCACAGCCAAGATCCTGAACGCTGTCCAGCGGCACCTGCACATACCGGCTCCGCCGTTTGTACTCATCAAGCGCGAGATTGGTCAGCACGGTGTGCAGCCAGCCGGGCAGATTCGGGTGCTGGCGCACCCGGTCAAAATGCGTCAGCAGGATGGTAAACGCCTCGTTTGTCAGCTCCTCTGCTGTAAACGGGTTGTGTGCAATGCGGATGGCCGCATACAGCAGCCGCTTGTAATTCCGGTCGTATAATTGGGAAAACAGCTCCTTGTCCTGTGCCGTCATAGATCGTTCACCTGATTCCTATCGGGTTATGTTATGCACGATACCCGTTTTCAAGAGCAAAATCAATAGCGCGTTCCCACTTGGTCACTTTGCGTTCCCGCTCTGCAGCCGGACGTCCATCAATCTGCGGTATAATAGAAGCGGGGCAGCAGGAGACAGAACATTTTGTGAAATATTGTCTGCTGTGCTGCTTTATGGTATAGTTAGTTCAGAACACAACAGGGAGGAGCACGCATGCGCATTATACTGTGCGATGACGATACCGCATTCACGCAGGTCTTTGAAAAACGCCTGCTGACCGTTTTCAAAGAATACGGAATTACACCGGAGATCGTGTCCGCGCACACGGGCGTGGAAGCCTTGCGCGAGATTACACGCAGGCCGACGGATGTGCTGTTTTTAGACATTGATATGCCTGGAAAAGACGGCTTTTCGGTCGCGGAAGAGCTGACAGCCATGCCGTCGAAGCCTCTTATCATTTTCCTGTCCGGCATGGAAGATCTGGTGTATCAGTCGTTTGCGTTTCAGCCGTTCTGGTTTCTTCGCAAAACGCATCTGGAGGAGCTGCCGCAGGTAACCGAGAAAATGCTGCAGCTTCTCAACAGCCGTCAGATTCACTACACGGTTACGATGAACGGCAGCAGCACCCGCATTCCAATCACGGAGATTGCGTATTTTGAGAGCCAGGGACATTATATCGTTGTACATTACAACGAGAAATCCCTGCGGTTCAAGGCACGCATGAGCGATATCGAAACGGCACTCAGCAAATACTTTTTCGTGCGCTGCCACGTTGGCTATCTGCTGAACTGCCGGTTTGTTCAAATCTGCAGCCGGACAAGCGTCACCTTGACGGACGGGACGGTCCTGCCGGTCAGCCGCGCCAAAGCTGAGGAAACACAGACCGCCTTCATGGCGTATATGAGGAGCCTGCGCCCATGAATTTCTGGTTTGAGATGGCAGTCAATGCCGTGGAAGTAACGCTGATTCTCAGTTTTCTGGTGCAGTATTTCGGATATAAGACGGAAACCTCAGCGAAATACTGGGGAACCGCATTGATATGGATTCTCTCGTTTTGCATTGTAGCGTTTTTCTCGTGGACACATTTGTATGAAAATTATGCAAGCTCATTGCAGATTCTGGTCAATATTCTATTTTGCGTTACCCTATTAAGGAGTAATATTTTCCAAAAAATATTCGTGTCCGCGTTTACTATGGGTCTGGTGGCCATTACGGCAACGCTTACAACACTGCTGGTGGCCAAGCTGTCCGGTAATCAGGTGGCGTTTCTGTTGAGTCATTTCAGCGGGATTCGCGTTACGTCCATCTGCCTGACCAAGCTGTTGTTTTTTGTTATCACGCGGATTATTCTGCGTATCAAGGAAAGCGGAAAGCTAAAAGGGATGGACGTTATCGCACTGGTAATCGTACCGATGCTGTCCGACCTGGCTATTACATTGATGATGTATGCGGCGATACAGGAACCGAGCATTCAGACGATTGTTCTGTATGCCGTAGGTATTGTATTGATACTGAATATCGTTGTCTACTTTTTGTTTATCCGTTTGGGCAAAGCCGGAAAAATCAAAACCGAAATGGCGCTGCTCGCGCTGCAGAACGAATGTCTGCAGGAAAACGCCAAGGACATTGAGAATATGTATGACACGGTTCGTGCGCTGCGGCATGACCTCAAAAATCACCTGCTCTGCATTTTATCCATGGCGGAAGAACGGGATGTCGAGGGTATCGAGCAGTACACAGGACAGCTTCTGCAGCAGCAGAATACTGTCAACAAGCTGATCATGTTTTCGGGCAGCAAGGTGCTGGATGCGATCATCAACAGCAAAAGCGCAGCCGCGGAACGGGCAGGCGTTCGGCTGAGTGCTGTTATCACAACCCCGCTGGCGGGTATTTCGCCGGAGGATATTACCATCATCCTTGGCAATGCGCTGGACAACGCGATTCGTGCCGCAAAAGACAGTCAGCGCAAGGTGGTGGATATTCATATTCAGCCGCAGGGGGCATACAGCTCGATTGTGATTGCCAATGATATCGCACATCCGGTGCTGTCGGACAATCCGGCACTGCGTACCACGAAAAATATCCGGTATCGCCACGGCTTCGGCATTCAGAATATGCGGCAGGCGGTGGAACGTAATCAGGGACTGATTCGGTTTTACGAGCAGAACGACCGGTTCATCTGCGATATTTTGCTCCTTAACGTGCAAAGCAGGAACGAATAACGACTAAGCAGGAACAGCCGGTTGCAATTTCGGTGAAAAGCAGTTATCTTACAGATAGACCATGACAAATGCAATGTGCATGGGTTATCTGCTGAGATAACTGCTTTTTGAGGTGAGTCCGATGGTATGTTGAAATGAAAACCGGTAAGGTATGGATAGTGATTAGAGAGCAAACAGGGAGGGTTAAATGATGAACAGATTTCGAAAAATACTGAGCGCCGCGCTGGCAGGCTGCATGGCGGTCTCTGCGCTGATGATGAGCGCCGGTGCGGCGAATACCGGCACGGAAGCCGCACGCGAGAAGGCCATTTACGGCAGTCAGGCGTGGACAGTGAACGGTGCGGCAGCCATTCAGCACAGCGACGGCACGGTAGAGCCGGTACCGGAGTTCTCGGCGCTGTATCCCGGGTGGACAGTGCCGAAGCAAGCGGCTTCGGTATCGAGTACGGCACTGGCTGAGGTGGCTGATGTCGGTCCGCATTCGATCAGCGGCTATTACCGGAATGTGTATTTGACGCAAGACGTGAAGTACAAGCCGTTTTACAGTTTTCTGGGAAACGGTGAGACCGTCAGCGCATTTGCGGTGACGATACCGGGCAACAAATACAATCTGGGCATTTACAACGAGACAGCGCAGCAGGACGCAGGCTGGCTGCCGAATCTCTCTAAGGGCGATTGCGTGCTGCTGCAGACCGCAAATGGTGTATACTGCTCGATTCGAGCAAGCGTACCGTTGAATATGCCGATTGGGTATTCGCGTATGAAGGTAGCGGAGGCAGGGGAAAATTGAAAATGTGTGAAAGAGCTGAAACTTTTGGGTTTCAGCTCTTTTGGTGATGCGGAAATTGTGCTTTTGCTGCCGATCGGTAGCATATGTTCTGAAACGATATCCGGTCATCCTAAAACTCGTTAAAAAGGTGCTGAACCTGCACTAAAATCAGCACTAAAATGAAGCGCTGCGATTTTGGTAGACACTTTTGGTAGACACCAGTTTTTCACAAATTACATCACAAAACTAAACACCGTAAAAAGTATAGAAAAAGAGCTCCAAACATAAGTTTGAAGCTCTTTAACTTGGTGCGGATGGGGGGACTTGAACCCCCACGTCCTTGCGAACACTAGCACCTGAAGCTTATATGGTTGTTTTGAAATCTGTAAACCTTGGCGTGTAGTTTTGATGTATAAAAGTGATGATTTATCTGCGTTTTTTCGTAATATTTGAGATGAAATGCAGAAAATAGTTCGGAGTATTGAGGGCGGGAAATCTGCGATTTCTTTCAATCCGTTACACCTTGGTGTCGTCAATTTGTCGTCAGGAAGATTCGGCGGTTTTGGCCTGTTTTTCGTCTGTCGGATTGATCGAAGTCAGCACGTTGCGCAGCGTGTCGATTTCGTTGTGAACGTAGATTTCGGCGGTGACGTTGATGTCCTTATGACCAAGTAATTTTTGGATGGTGTAGATGTCTGCACCATGCCGCCGGAGATAAGTACCATAGGTGTGCCGCAGTTCGTGTGCTGTCACAACCGGCACTTCGTTATGCTCATTGTGCAGCTTTCGCATAAGGCGTTTGAGCTTCTGCGACCATGTGTTCGGGCAATAGGGCTTGCCATCCTCGTTCGGGAACAGATACAGAGATTCCTTCGGCAGCGAGCGGATCAGCTGGACAGCCTCCTCGCTCAACGGCAGGGTACGGTAGCTTTTCCACTTTGGCGGATTGGCAACGACCGTCCCGTTCCGCACGATCATAGAGCGCTGCACGCGGAGTGTCTTTTCGTTCAAATCAATATCCGACCACATAAGGCCAACCAGTTCACCACGGCGCAGGCCGGTTTCCAGCAGGAGCACGACTTCGGGCATACGGTCTGCGGTATAGGCTTTGACCGTTTCCATCTGCTCATCGCTGAGAACGTGCTTGATATGCTTCTGAGCGGTGCTGCGGTAGGTGCAGCGCTTGGCAGGGTTCTTATAGCAGAGGTCGTTCTCTATCGCACATTCAAAGATTGCATTGAGGATTGACCGCATTTTCTTTAACCGGCTTTCCGAGCACGCTGTCTTAGTGGCGAAATACGCCTGTATGTCTACCGGACGAATATCGGATAGGAGGGCATTTCCAAAGTAGGGGATCAGGTGGCCCTCGACGAGGCTGACATAGGTCAGCTTGTATGTATTTTCTTCGACAAACGGCTGCTTATAGGACAGCAGCCACTTTCGTGCCCAGGGAGCAAAGCGGCCGGTGGAGGGCACAAAGGCCTCTCCGGTACGCGCCGACACCTCGGAGGCTACGCGGTACTCCTCGGCTTTCTTCTTCGCATCGGACAGACTCACCGTGCTGTAAAAGGACTTGCGCAGCGGCTTGCCGTGGATATTGCGGCCGACGGTGATCTTGTACTCGAACCGTTTGTCCTTGCGTGTTGGCTTTTTTCTTGGCATAACAATAAAACCCCTTTCTTATCGCGTGAAGGTGTGATAAAATAGGGGTACTGATTGAACGGTTCTAATGTTTATCAGTACCCCATCCCGCTCGCCGGTTGCCGCCGGTGGGCGGGATTTTTTGTTTTTATTTAGCGCACTTATTGCACGGTGTCAGGCCGCGGGACTTTGCGTTGGAAAGCGTAGTCGGCGTTGCGTTCTTGCCAGCACAGCTGGACAGGTAATGATAGCGTTTGCCAGTCGGCGTGATGTACACCGTGCCGGTGTAGTTGCTGCTGGAACCGGAATTACCGCTGCTGGCCGAGCTGCCGGAGCTGCTGCCGCTGCTCGTGCTCGGCTTGGTGGTAGAAGGTGTGGATGGGGTAGCAGGAGTAGACGGTTTAGATGTACTCGGCGTAGAAGGTGTCGTTGGTGTTGCAGTGGATGGAGTGGAAGGCTTGCTGGTGTTCGACTTAGAGGGCACTTCTGGTGATTGATTTGTGCCCAGAGAGGTCAGCTTGCAGGCGCTGCCGTCCGTCATGGCAATAACGGTGCCGTTTTTGTCGGTACGCCAAACCGGAATACCGGCCAGCTTATCAAGGGTTTCCTGAGCAGGATGGTCGTAGCTGTTGTCCGCACCAACGCTGATGACAGCTGCTTTAGGACTTACCGCGGCAAGAAATGCTGCACCGGTCGAAGTGGATGAACCATGATGACCGATCTTAATAACGTCACTATTGAGGTCAGCGGAGCCAAGCAGGGTGGCTTCTACGGAATACTCTGCATCGCCCATGAACAGGAACGAGGTGTTCTTGTAGGTCGCCTTGAGTACGATAGAGGTGTTGTTCAGCTCATCGGCCTGCTCTGCGGCAACTACTGCGATAGTCGCATCGCCGAGCTGGTAGGTATCGCTTGCCTGCGGTACGGTGACAGGTACATTTTTGCTCTCGATGGCGGTCAGCACATCGCCGTAGGTCTGCGTGTTAGTGGTCGCGTTCGGGAGCAGCACACGGTCAACGGTAAGATCGTTGATAACGTCGTCCATGCCGCCGATGTGATCCTCGTGCGGGTGAGTGCCGACGGCGTATTTCAGCTCGTCTGCGCCAACGCTGCGGAGGTAGCTGACAACATCATCGCCGTCTGCGTTGTTGCCGGCATCAATGAGCATATACTCGCCGTCACTGGAGAGCAGGATGCTGTCCGCCTGACCAACGTCGAGATACTCAACGACCAGCGGTTTGTGCTCGGCAGAAATGACGTAGACCGTCTTGACGTTGTTATCCCACAGTACGCGGGCGTTCAGCGATTCTGCGATGAAACGAGCGGGAACCATGGTGCGGTTCTGGATGATCTGTGCCGGTACGTCCAGTGTATTCGCTGCGCCGTTGACATAGGCGGTTTTCTGATTGAGCGTTACCTGTACGGTGGTATCGGCCTTGGTCGCGGTGGCTGTACGGGTGGCCTGATCCCACTGCACATCGGCATTCAGCGCTTCAAAAATGCTGCGGAGCGGTACTAGCGTGCGCCCGCTGACGATAGTCGGCGGTACATCCGGCGTGAGCTGGCTGCCGTCTACATACAGGTCAACCGCAAACGCGCTGGTGACCAGCATAGTCAGCAGGAAGAATGCTGAGATGAGTTTCTTTTTCATGTCTTTTACTCCTTTTGTGAATGTTTTTGTGTTACCTTTGCAATCAGAAATCCGCAAAATGCAGAGATAACGACTAAGAGAATATAAAACAGAAAGGGAGCCGCAGTATCCGAAGGTTGCTCCGGCTGTACAGTTTCCGAACCGTCGTCTACGATTAGTTGATCGAGGTAGGCGTAGAAATCATCACTGGCTTGCGATACACCTTTGTCAAATACGTCCTCATAAGTCTGAGATTGATCGGTCAATGAGGTGTTATTCGTGATTCGGTTATGCTGCTGCAAGGTTGCAGCCAACGCAGGTGATGAGGGTAGGTAGTCGCTGTTCTGGTCAATCAGCCATTGCAGAGCGTAATCATAGCCAGCGTTGTATGCAGTACCATAGGATTCATCGCCGGTATGTGCCGGATAATCGTACTGCTGATCGGCTTCATCAACTTGACCGTTGAGCTGACCGTCGATATAGCCCTCGTGGTACCATTGATCATAGTAGCAGGACGCCTCGTGCAGACCAAAGGTTGCACCTTCCTGAAACTGACGGCTTTGATTCTCCAGACCATATTTGTAGATTACATCACCAAGATAAGGATTGTCGAATTGGAGAAAATTGGTGTTATTGGTTTCGGTATCACCGTGAGGCAGGTTTTCCTTATCCCACGGGCAGTAGAAGAACGTGTAATCCTCGTTCAGATAGTAGGTGCGGTCAATCAAGTGTGAACCGGCCGCAACCGTATAGTGAATTGGGTTGGGATAGCCGTCAGGTGCAGAAGAAGTATCTGCGCTGTCGGAACTGCCCGACGATGAGGAAGAACCGGAATTCCAGCCGGTCTTATCATCGAAATCGTAGGGACAGGTGCCGTCGATATGCTGATGCGCTGGGTAGCCATGGTGGTAATGGTATTCTCCGGTGGACGTATCCACATGGCCGCCGTCCGCATCGGTTTTGCCGGGGTGAGCGCTGGCTGTTGCAGTAACTAGTACGGCAACGCATAGTGCGCTGATAAGTTTTTTCATTGGAAAGCCTTTCTGTTTATCTCGGCTGGAACTGTACCTGAACAACAAGCCCGAGAATTTTTACTGAGGTGTCTTTCAGATTGTAAACAAGTGGCTTGTGCTCCGGATTGGTGGACTGCGGCATTAAAGTCACAATATCGCCACTGCGGGAGAAACGTTTCAGGGTCGCTTCCTGCTCAATCAGGACAGCCGCTATCTCGCCGTTCTCCACAATATCCTGCTTGCGGACAATGACCAGATCACCGTCATAAATGCGGACGGCGTTCATGCTGTCACCGCGCACACGCAGCGCAAAGTATTCTGCGCCACCGTTGAAATCGGTGAACGTATAGCCCTCGATGTTCTCCTCGGCATAGATCGGCGCACCGGCCGCGATACGGCCAAGAATAGGGATACGCTTCAGGTGAGAGAAGTCAACCGGGACAGCGGTGTCCGGAAGTTTGTTTGTCTGTTTCTTGACAGGTGCTTTGCCGGTCAGCGTGTTCATATCTACATTATAGAAGTCGGCAAAGACTTCAAGGGTTTCCAGATCCGGCTCGCGCTTGCCGGTTTCATACATACCGATCGCACTGCGGGATATTTTCAGGGTGTTTGCAAGCTCTTGCTGGGACAGTCCTTTTCTTTTTCGCAAATAAGTGAGCATATCACTGAGTTGTGCCAAATGGATCGCCTCCTTATGTTGGTATCATAACACGAGCCGTGACAAAAGTAAATAGAAAAATGTCACGAAATGTGTTGACAAAGATTGACGAGGTTGCTATAATAGCGTTGTCACATAAAGTGACATACAAGGAGGTGACAAAAATGACGATTGCAGAACGGCTTGTGCAGGCAAGAGGTAACATTCCGCGTGATATTGTAGCCAGTGCGGTAGGAATTTCGCTGTCTGCTATCTCGATGTACGAGAATGGGCAGCGTGTACCGCGTGACGAGATCAAGGTCAAGCTGGCGGATTACTACCACACGACCGTGCAGGCTCTTTTTTTTGACACGGATAGTCACGATAAGTGACTAAAAGGAAAGAGGTAAACATCTATGGCAGTACCCACCACCATCACCGCGAAGCTGGACGAGCTGGAACAGCTTTGCGAGAAGTACCCCAGTAAAATCCCGATTGAGGAGTGCGCCGCGTTCCTCGGTATGGCACCTGCAAGCCTGCGAGCCAGCGTAGAGCATGGCAACTGTCCGTTCGGCTTAGGGTGGCTCAAGAAAAATTCGATGAACCGGGCATTTTTTGTACCGACATTAACATTTTACCTGTGGGTAACGCAGGGAAGTGGATTTCGAGAGGAGATGAGAACGTGAAACACATCAATGAAGCAATCGTCGGCCTGTCATTCCTCGGTCTGCTGTCTGCCAGCGGCTACGCTGAAATGGACAAGCTGCCGATGGGCGGTTATACAGTTCTGGCAGCACTGTTGTTGGGCGTTATGCTTATCAGCGTGCGCAGTCTCGTTAAGCATTACTACGAGGAAAACTGAATGTGGACGAAGAAGAAAGAATCCGATATTCTGTCGCAGATGGCATCGGACGCTCGCGTGTCAGATGCAGCAAAATGCGAAATCAAGCCGGTTTTGCAGCCGCAAGCACGCAAAATCGGTGTGAAAACAGAAAAACGCCGCTGTCAGGACGGCAATCCCGATCAGCGGCAAAGTAAAACATTACACTTACATAATACCCGCAAGGAGGCGGGAAGTCAATGAAAATTGAACTGAAATCTTTGGACTTGGTGCACTTCAAGTGCTTTCCCAAGCTGCACCTCGACTTTCACGAGGGCGTGAATAGCCTGTTCGGTGCCAATGCCGCAGGCAAGACCAGCGTTTATGATGCGCTGACGTGGCTGCTTTTCGACAAGGACAGCGCAGGCCACAGCCGCCCGGCCATCAAGCCGACTGGTGCACCGGCAGGCACGATGCCCGAGGTCACCGCCATTCTGGAGGTGGACGGCGAGCCGATCAAGCTGCGCAAGGTGCTCCGCGAGAAGTGGGAGAAGCCGCGCGGTTCGTCTATCGAGCGCTACGCCGGTGACACGCGCGACTACTACATTGACGATGTGCCGCTCGCGGAAAACGAGTACAAGCGCCGCATCGCGGAGCTGATCGACGAGAGACAGTTTAAGTTGCTCACCGATGTCTGGGCGGTAACGAAAGGAATGCACTGGAAAGACCGCCGCACGCTGCTCGCTGAGATCTGCGGTCTGCCGGAGGACAAGCAGCTGCTTGCGGCTGCACCGCAGTTTACGGAACTGAACGAGAAAGTCGGCCGCCGGGCAGTGGATGAATACAAGTCCGTGCTGATGAAGCAGCGCAAGGACATGAACGCAAACCTGAACACGCTGCCGGTTCGCGTGGATGAGTGCAGCCGCATGGTGACGGAGCTCGAAAGCCTTGATTTCGCGGCGGCGCACAGCGAAAGCGACCGTTTGCAGGACGAGCGCGAGCGGGTGCAGGGCGAGCTGGTGAAGCTCACGAACAACACCCTTGCCGCACAGGCACGCAACGAGCTGGGCGCACTGCAAAATCAGCTCCGTGAGCTGGAAACCGAAAACAACGCCCATCTTGCCAGTCAGCGCGTGCCGGTCGAGGACAAGACCGACGAGCTGCGCCGTGCGCTTTCCGAACGCAAGCAGGACGTTGATCGCTTGCAGAGAACCATTGACCATGAAAAGCAGTACATCGCGGACGGCGAAACCCGCCTAAACGATTACCGTGCCCGCTGGCGTGCAATTGACGCAGAGGAGTTCACGGAAACCGTCTGCCCGACCTGCCATCAGCCGCTGCCGGCAGAGCAGGTTGCCGAGGCACGCGAAGCCTTTGCCGCCCATCAGCAGCAGCGCAAGGACACACTCCTTGAGGACAGCAAGCTGGTCAAGCAGGGTATTGCCGCCGCGCAGGAACGTCTTGCGAGCGCAGAAACGGCACTGAAATCCGCACAGGACGAGGTGCAGAAAGCGCAGATTGCCCTTGACGGATATACGCCGCCGGTCATCACAGAACCGGAGAACCTGCCGGACTACGACCGCCGCAGGAACGCCATCCAGATGCTCATCACGGATACGGAAAAGCGGCTCGACCGATTGAACAGCGACACCGCTGCGGAAAAGACCCGTCTGGAAACCGAGCACGCCGAGCTGACGCGCCGCAAGCTGGAAAGCGATGCCGTTCTTGCCAAGGAGCAGACACTCGCGGACACGAAAAAGCGCATTGCCGAGTTGCAGGCCGAGCAGCGCAAAGCCGCCGCCGAGGTCGAGCAGATGGACAGGCTCATCGCCATGTGTGAGGAGTTCACGCGCTACCGCGTGCAGGCTATCACCGAGAGCGTCAACAGCAAGTTCCGTCTGACACGCTGGCGGCTGTTCACTGAGCAGGTCAACGGCGGTCTGGCAGACTGCTGTGAGCCGATGGATATGAACGGCTCGACGTTCGAGGGTACGAACAACGCCATGCAAATCAACATCGGCATGGACATTATTGACACGCTTTCCGCACATTTCAGCCGCCGTGTACCGCTTTTCGTGGACAACGCCGAGAGTGTTACACATTTGCAGCCTATCGGCTCGCAGGTCGTGCGGCTGGTGGTTTCGGAGCAGGATAAGGAGTTGAGGATCGAATGAGCCTGAAAGCAAAACGCAAGGTCGTGAGCAGTATTCCGCCGATGGACGGCGGCACTTATATGGGTGTTTGCGTTGCTGTGGTTGACCTCGGTCAGCAGTACAAGCAGTTCGAGAAGCAGAAGCAGGGCAAGTACGCCGAGGAATGTATGTTCATCTTCGAGATACCGGATGAGCGTGTCGAGGTGGACGGCGAGGACAAGCCGCGCTGGCTGTCGTCCCGCCGGTTTACGGTGTCGCTGCATGAGCGTGCGGCGCTGTTCCAGATGCTGACCGCATGGCGCGGCAAGGCGCTGACCGATGCAGAATTGGATCCGGCCGGTGATGGCTTTGATCTGATGCAGATGGCAGGCGTACCGGCCATGCTCAGCGTGACCGTCGTTGAAAAGGATGACGGCAGCAAGTACAACCGCATCGAGGCGGTTACCGGTTTTCCTAAAGGCCTTCCGGCACCGCAGCCGGAGAGTGAAATTCTCGTATTTGATGCGGATGAGCCGGACATGGAAGTGTTCGGCAAGCTGCCCGAGTGGGTGCAGGACATCATCCGCAAGTCTACGCAGTTCGCGGACAACGCACCCGAGGAAAAGGTCGATATTCCGTCCGAAGAACCGGAAACGCCGCCTGACAGCAAAGGAGCGTGCCCGATTTGACGTTTACATCACTGGCGAGCAGCTCTCGCGGCAACGCCTACGTTGTGTCGGACGGTGAAACGACTCTGCTGCTGGAGTGCGGCCTGTCGTTCAAGGAGCTGCAAAAGCGGCTCGGCTATGGCGTGGCGGACATTACTGCCTGCCTTGTCAGCCATGAGCATCAGGATCACGCCAAGGCGGCAGCACAAATGCTGAAAGCTGGCGTGCCGGTATACATGAGCGAGGGCACAGCCGCCGCCCACAAGGATGCAATGGATGCGGCGCACCTCATCCGGGCAGGAGAGGTGCTGCGGTTCGGACACCTGACCGTCGTTCCGTTCCGCACCTATCACAATGTAGAGGAGCCACTCGGCTTTCTCATTGAGGACGGCCGGACGAAAGAGCGGCTGCTCTGGGCGGTCGATACCGCCAATCTGGGTGTCACCGCTGACCGGCTGACTTATATCGCCGTAGAGTGCAACTACGAGGAAAGCCTGCTGGATCGCAGCGACCGCATTCCCTCGTTGCTCAAGGAGCGCATTCGGCACAGTCATTTCGAGGTGAATGACGTTATCAAATGGCTGCACAAGCAGGATCTCAGCGGCGTGCTCACCATCTGGCTGCTGCACCTGTTCGCCGGCAACAGCAGGGCAGAGGCATGGCAGCGGCGGTTTGAACGGGAGTTTCCGGGTATCACCATTCGGATTTGTCCGGAATAAGAGGAGAATTTCATGAAAATCACATTTGACGTAGACCCGCGCACTGCATCGGCGCTGCTGAAATACGCCGCTCGCTGGAGTATGACACCTGGCGAGATCATAGACGGTCTGATGAGATTCTACAAACGTGAGATGAAGGAGAGGTACAACCATGAGTAACTTTAATAACACCGGCGAAGTTAAGGAGATCAGCATTCTGGACATGATGAACGGCGCGATCGGTGAGCGCACGGCCTACGAGCTGACGCGCATCATGAAAAACTGCCGCGACTTCAACACTGAGGCGAAAAAGGCGCGGACACTGACCATCAAGCTGTCCATCGTGCCGACCGAGAACCGCGACAGCGTGGCGGTCCGTGCGGAGGTGAGCAGCAAGCTGGTTCCGGTCAAGCCGATCGACGGCGCACTGCTGCTCGGCGGTACGGATGCGGAACCCGTCGTTATGGAGTACACGCCGCAGGTGCCCGGTCAGCAGTCGTTCGACCCGTCCGTTGACACCGAACCCAAGGTCGTCAAGCTGGCGTAAATCAATAGGAGGATATTCAAAATGATCAAGGAAGCACTGGAATATATCGTAAACCTTTCGGCTCCGCATCTGGAGTTCCGCAATGGCAGTCACTATGCAGACCGCACGCTGCACCGCATTCCGAACGAGCTGACGGCATCGCCGCTGGCGGTACATACGCTGTCGGCGGTGCGCGACTATATCGAGAGCGGCGCAGATGAATGTGCCGAGGATGAGGACAGCATCGGCCGCCGCTTCGTTATCCATGTTGCGGATTACGACCGCGTGTACCTGTACCGCGAGCTGAACAGCGACAAGGCGCGTGAGTGCCTGCTGGAAGCTGAGTTGTCCGCACCAACGTTCCCGTTTGGCCGCTGGCTGGGCGTGGAGGAGTTCATCATCAATATGCAGACGCATTTCGTGCCGACCGAAGTCCGCGACACGTTGGTGCAGCTCATTAGCACGGTAACGACCGAGAACGGCGTATCGCTGGCGGATGACGGCATGACGCAGCGCGTGACGGCCCGCAGCGGTATTTCGCTTGTCAAGCAGGTGAGCGTGCCGAACCCGGTTGTACTGGCGCCGTACCGTACCTTTACCGAGGTTGAGCAGCCGAAAAGTCCGTTCGTGTTCCGTATTCGCCAGACCGGCGATGAGGTGCAGGCGGCGCTCTTTGCGGCTGACGCGGATGCATGGAAGCGTGAGGCTATCGCAAATATCCGCGACTGGTTCGAGCAGCACATTCCGCAGGAGCTCCGCGAGGACGTTATCATTCTGGCGTAAGCAGGCAAGGCACAGGGCGGCAACCCCGCCCTTCCTGCCCTTCCTGCCCTGAAAACCGGAGGTGATACTACGGGCAGACCGACCAAGGACGGACTGGATTATTTCCGTCACGACATTGGACTGATGAGCGACCCGAAGCTGATTACCGCACGGCGCAAGTACGGCGCGGCGGCGATCGTGGTGTACTTACAACTGCTGGTGATGGCGTACCGCGACAAAGGCTATTATTTAGCCTACGGCGATAGCGACCGTGACGGCGTGATCTGGTCCATTAAAAGCGAAGTATTGTCCGGACGCTATGAGCCGGACGCAGAAAAAATTGCAGAGATGATAGACTGTCTGGCGGCGCACGGGCTTTTCGACGGCGACCTGTTCCAGCAGGGCATTATCACCTCGCACAGAATCCAGGAGCACTACTATTTTGCGACTGCCGGACGAACCAATCCGGAGGTAAAGTGGGAATTGTGGCTTCTGACCGAGCAAGAAATGCGGGAGATCAGCTCTCGCAGTGTTTTGCTGCAAAAATTCATTTCCCGCGAGGAAAACCCCGGTTTCGCAAACGAGAAACCCCAGTTTCCCTTGAGCGAAAGTACACATAGTAAAGTAAAAGAAAAAGATAGAAATATAGATAGTAATTCTACTCTACTACACAGCGATGTGGAGGAAATTTTAGGAGAACGGCTGAACAAGGCCAACCGCTCTGCTATTGCCAAGATGAGGTCATTAGGAATGACCGATGAGGCGATAACCGCCACTGCGCATTATGCAGTCGGCCACGCCAAGAGTGACAGCCGCGGTTATGTGCCGTACTTTATGACCGTACTGCGTGAGCGGCTGAAAAACGGCGTGCTGACGGCAGCGAACCTGTCCAGGCCGAAAGAGCAGAGCAGACCAAAGCAGGAGGACTCGAGCGGCTATCTCAGCCCGACGAACATCGGTGGTACTGAACGGCAGCAGGACGATTCGCAGCTTTCGGACTGGGAGCGGGAATGGAAAAATCGGGTTATGAACCGCAGTAAGGAGAACAGCAATGACGATTAAAGAATATCAGCGCAAGGCCATGCGTACAGCGACGCCGAAGTGCTATAATACGGCAAATGCCGCTCTCGGCCTGACCGGCGAGGCTGGCGAGGTGGCCGATGAGGTCAAGAAGTGTATGTATCAGGGGCACCCGTGGCAGCCGTCCAAGATCATCGAGGAACTGGGCGACGTGCTGTGGTATGTGACTTTGATGGCTGAACTGATGAACGTGCCGTTGGAGTACATCATGCAGGCAAACATCGAGAAGCTAGAACGGCGGTACCCGGATGGTTTTTCGCCGGCGGCGAGTGTGAATCGGGAGGAGAACAATGGCAAAATGTAAATTCTGCGGACAGGGCGTGCGGGTCGCGCCGGTGTTCCATCCGGCCTGCTGGAAGCAGCGGGCGGATAAGGCCGCGGAGGAGTTCTGCGACGGATACTGTCGCTGGCCGAGTGAAGTCAAGGATCAGCGCGACCTCATCGAGCTGCACTGCTCGGAGTGCATTGTCGCGGAGCTGCTGCGGATGGGAGGCAATGAGGTATGATGCTGGAACTGACGGGTAAGGACATTCTCGCCCTGACCAACGAGAGCAAGCGCAAGGCCGTGCTGTCTGACTGGCAGAACTGGGGCATCTGGCACAAGGCGCCCGAGATCGGGCTTAGCGTGTACCGGCTCGACCTGCCGGACGGCTCGTTCTTTACGGCCAGCTGGTACGAGGGCGACGACTTCTTTCCGGGTGGCAGCATGGGCAATGTCAACCGTCCGCGCTTCAATCTCTGCGGCAAGGGCGGCAAGCTGAAATCTGGGAGCAAGGCCGAGAGCCTGCTGACGGACAAGCTCAAGGAGCTGCGGAAGGAGCTGCTGCGCGATGCGTGACCGCAAAATCTCGGAAATGACGGACGAGGAACTGCGCGAGCTGATGAAAAAGCGGCGCGGAAAGTGTCACACCGGCGCGGCGAACGCCGCCCAGCGGGAGCTCTGGAAGCGGCACTGGCACGATATTCCGCGCCGACCGGAAGAAAAGGAGGACCTGCCGCAATGAAAACCGATGAACTTATCGAAGCCCTCGGACGGCTGAAAGTGCAGACCGGCTCTCTGGTCTGCCTCGGCTGCGGGCATGAGCACAACTGCGGTGTGCATGGCTGCGCGATCGCGCGAGAGGCCGCGGTGCGGCTGAGCCTGTACGAACACGCGCTGGAGCAGGTCGCAAAGGAACGCGACACGCTGCTTGCGCAGCTCAAGCGGCTCGGCGGCTGCATGGGCTGCACCGGGCATATGAACCCGGAGGCGCGGCTCTGCACCGACTGCGACGAGACGTTCTGCGCGTGGCAATGGAACGGAGGCGCATCACATGACCGACCGTGAGCTGAATCTTCTGCGCGAGCTGCTCGAAACGCTCGAACGGGATGAGGGCGCGTGCTACAAAGACCGCTCGCACTGCACGCCCGCTTGTCCGCTCTGGATGGCAGGAGAGTTCGACGGCAATATCTGCCTGCCGAGCATTCTTGCACGGCGCGTCAAGCGGCTGACGTTCGGAAAGGCGCTGCCGACAACGAAGGGAGAGAACAACCATGAAAGCAATCCGTAAAAAGCCCGGCTGCGAGCCGGAGATCATCGAAGTGGAGAATACGCTGAAAGCCTTGCAGCAGGAAGTCGGCGGCTATATCGAAACCGTAACGATTGCATCGGATGTCGTCGTTATCTGCAACGAGGAAGGAGTGCGGCTCGGAATGCCGTACAACTGCCGGTTCGTCGACGTGGATTTCGTCGGTCCGAGTCTCGTGGTCGGCCGTAACAAGGACGAGTTCTGTGACGTGCCGAAGGCCGACTTCCTGATGCATCATCTGCGGGATGAGGACAACACCCATGACGATTAACCAGGCAATCCGCATCCTCGACCCGGCAACGACAGCCGAGGAGCTGGCAACGATCGAATACTATGGCGGTCTGCACGGCCACGAGAAGATGATGGCTGCGTGTGACGAGGCGTGCCGCGTGGCGGTTCAAATTATGAGAAAATACATGGAGGAACAAAAATGAAAAAGAAAATCATGGCGGCACTGCTCTGCGGTGCTATGATGTGTAGTCTGTCGGCCTGCAGGGAGAGCGAGCGCGTTGCGTACAACATCTCGAAGGAGGCGGACAATTTCAACGTCACGCGCCGTCTGGAAGTCATCAACGCGCGTACGGACAAGCCGGTGTTTGAGCTGATCGGCAACTTCGCCATCTCGAACAACAGCGAGAACGAGCTGGAGGTGACTGTCGAGACCGGGCAGGGCGTTTACAAGAAACACCTTGTGTACCTCAACGACTGGACGATCTACGTTGTGGAGGACGTCAGCGGCGCTTACGTGGACAAGTTCCACTACGAGGTGAATTTCCTGCCGGAGATGATCATTCCGGTTACGGTGACGTCGCATGACTAAATACAGCGATAAAGTTCGGCGCTACCTCGTGTGGCGCTACGGTATTACGGACAGGGAGGGAAGACATTGAACAAGCGTGAGGACTGGTGGGAGTACACAAAGCGCATCATCCGGTCATACCCGGCACTGTGCCGCAAGGCGGAAAGCGTGGGCGACACGCCTTGCACACCGGCCTACGGCGCATCCGGCGGTCATAGCGGCGGCGGCAGTCCGGTTGAGCGTGCGGTCGTTGACCGCCTGACAGACAAGGAGCAGCGGCGGTATGATGCGGTACGGCAGGCCATCGGCGAAACCGAGTGCATGAAGCACGGCCGCCAGCGTATGGAGCTGATTGACCGTGTGTACTGGAAGCGAAGCCACACATTGTACGGCGCGGCGATGTGCGTGCCGGTGAGCGAGAGGACGGCCAAGATGTGGAATGCGGAGTTTGTGCGCACGGTTGAGAAATATCTGGATCTACCGTAAATTTTTTTGGAAATTTGCACTTCGTGACATAGAAGCCGTGATATTCTTATATCGTGAAGTTGACAGGGGTGAAACCCAGACCCTGCTCCTCTTGCTTCATGTTACGGCATTGACCTCCGTGGAAAGGCACTCTCATTCGAGGGTGCTTTTTCATGGCAAATAAAAAGAGCCGATATTACTCGGCTCTTCTATGGAAGACGGATTTTATACGCTGAAGGATTGCAGAAAGTTTTTGGCGATATAAAAAGACCATGTAAAAAACAACAAGGATAAAGTCTAATGCCGCAATAATCCCATTGATAGGGGGATTACCATTTTGAAATTCGTTAATAAACACAATTATAATTAAGCATAAATATAAAACTGGAAATATGATTGTGTAAATATAATGAATTAAATCAAGAACTTGTGGATATTCTTGCAGATAATTTCCACCTTCTCTGCAAATTGGCAAGTCACCGTTTAGCTGAAAGTTTTCTTCTATGGTATGGATATAGTTGGTTAATCGTTCAGAATAAATATTGCGCTGAATATACCGGATTGTGTAGTACAAAAGTAATCCCCATAGTAAAGAACGTATTACATTTGTTTCCGGAATTGATACAACGCCCCATTGGTTCTTTGCAATCTGCTGGATGGTTGATAATGTGCTCAATGGATCAAGGTTGAACACGAACAAAAGAGCTAGCAAAATACACATTATCACAAAAAAACGATCTCGGTCGCGCTGAGCGTCCTTCATAAGTACAACGGTGTCTTTGTAATGATCGTAAAGAATATCAAGGTGTTCCATTAAGCGTTGTTTAGAGCATTAATGATGCCGTCCTGAGTAAAACCGTTAACCCATTGTGCTCCAATGTCATAGCATTCAATAGGAGCATCGTACGACGAATCTATCTTTACCACAACAATTTTGTTTCCTGCGTCGACACTTCGTTGAACTTCGAAACTTTGCCAATTATTAAAACCAATAAGTTCGTGATCAGGATGCTGTTTAGTAGATTCCGCTCCCACAATAACTAAGGTATAAGTGGCTGCGTTAATCTTTTTTGTAAGATTTGTCTTTACAACCAATACTGAATTGGTCTGGATTTCGTCAGATGAAAAATCGTTAAACACAAAATCCATATTTTTGTTTGCATCCCAAGCGTTCAAGAGGAATTTGTACAACTTGTCATTAGTGTAGTCGAAAGACACAAACACATGTTTCTTTGCCATAAATACACCTTTTTCTATGATGATTAAACAATATTATAACATTACATTAGGGCAAAGGCAAGGAGAAGCGTATGTGTGGTCATATTTGGGAAGAAATAAATCGAACACATTATTTCGATTATTGGGGATATAAGGTGATTGTAATTTACTTTTCTTGTAGCAAATGCGGAAGAACTAAAAAGAGAAAATTCTGGTAGAAAAATAGTTTGGCCACCTACTGTGTAGGCGGTTTTCTTTTACCCATTTTCAGAAAGGACGGTGAGCGCGTGAGCAAACTGACAGCCAAGCAGCAGGCTTGGGTAGATTATTACAAGCAGGGCAAGACGGCGGCAGAGGCGGCGCGGCTTGCCGGATACAAGGCGAGGGATGACAATGGATTTCAGTCCATCGGCAGTGAAAACTTGCGGAAACTTGCTGTTTTCATCGCAGACCGCGACAAGCTGCTTGAAACGCCGCGCATTGCCGACATGGAGGAGATCAACGCCTTCTGGACGAACGTCATGCGTGACAAGGGCGAGGAAACCAAGGACCGGCTCAAGGCGTCCGAGCTGAGAGCGAAAGCGGCGGGCGCATTTGTGCAGCAGATCGAGCACTCCGGCACTCTCGAGGTGGAAAACCCGCTTGCCGGCCTGACCACCGAGGAGCTGCGGAAGCTGGCGGACGATGGTTGACCCTCGCATTCGCAGGGCGGCTCGCCTTGAGCTTGCCCGGCGTGACTTCTGGTCGTTCTGCAAGCTGATGGCGCCGGACTTCTACCGCGAGGACCGGCCGTACCTCAAGACGCTGTGTCGGCGCTTACAGGCGTTCTGTGAGAGCGACCGCAAGGTGCTTGTGGTCAATATGCCGCCGCGCCACGGCAAGAGCCGGACGGCGGTGCTGCTGAGCCAGTGGCTGTTTGGGCGCGATCCGTCCGAGCAGATCATGACCGGCAGCTACAACGAAACGCTGTCTACGACATTCGCACGGGCGGTCCGCGATGGCATTGCGGAGGAACGGTTTGACCCGAGCCGCATCGTGTTTTCGGACATTTTCCCGCAGACCCGCATCAAGTACGGCGAGGCCGCCGCAGGCAAATGGGCGCTTGAGGGACAGTACGCGAGTTACCTCGCTACCTCTCCGGGCGGCACGGCGACCGGCTTCGGCGCACGCAAGCTGATTCTCGATGACCTGATCAAGAAAGCCGAGGAGGCGTTTAACGAGACCGCCCTCGAAAAGCAGTGGCAGTGGTTCACGGACACCATGCTCTCCCGAACCGAAACCGGCTACAAGATCGTTATCATCATGACGCGCTGGGCGACCGGCGACCTCGCAGGACGCGCTCTGGAGCACTGGCCGGACGCGGAGCTCATCACGATGAAGGCTCTGCAGGACGACGGCACCATGCTGTGCGACGCGGTTCTCACCCGTGAGGACTACGAGGACAAGGTTCGCACGATGAGCGAGGAAATCGCCAGCGCGAACTACCAGCAGCAGCCGATCGATCTGAAAGGCCGTCTGTACAGCAGCTTCAAGACATACACAGACATTCCGCGCGATGCAAACGGCAAACCGCTGTTCACGCATATCCGCAGCTACACCGACACGGCGGACACCGGCGCGGACTATTTGTGCAGCATCATCTACGGCGAGTACGCGCACGAGGCGTATGTGCTCGACATCTACTACACCAAAGACCCGATGGAAGTGACCGAGCCGGAAACCGCACGGCGGCTGCTGGCGCACGGCGTAAACCTCGCCCTCATCGAGAGCAACAACGGCGGCCGCGGCTTTGCCCGCAACGTGCAGGAGCAGCTTCGGCGACTCGGCTCCAACCGCTGCCGTGTGGAGTGGTTCCACCAGAGCGAAAACAAGGTCGCGCGTATCCTGACGGGCTCGACGTGGGTGCAGGATCACATTTATTTTCCGGTGAACTGGCGTGACCGCTGGCCGGAGTACGCAAAAGCAATGTACCATTACCAGAAAGAGGGCAAAAACGCCCACGATGACGCTCCCGACGCGACAACCGGCGTTGCGGAGCAGTTTACCAGGAAAGGAGGGGTCAGCGTATGGTGAAAGTGAACAGCCGCACGATTCAGCGGCTTTTACAGGGGCACGGGCAGTTTATCCGCGAGGCGGACGAGGCGCGGCGCTATTACAGCAACGTCAACCGCATCAAGCAGGACAACAGCGTTTTGCAGCGGCAGGCAGAGACCGAACAGGCGCTCGGCAATCCGCTGCACCTCGCGGATAACCGCATTTCGCACTCGTGGCATAATCTGCTCGTGACGCAGAAGGTTTCCTACGCGCTGAGCTATCCGCCGGTGTTCGATGTGGGGAACAAGACTGCCAACGAGCGGATTGCAGAGATCCTCGGAGATCAGTACACCGCAACGGCCATGCAGCTCGGCATTGACGCGAGCAACACCTCGGTCGGCTGGCTGCATTACTGGCGCGGCACAGACGGCAGGTTCCGCTACCACACCGTAGACCCGGAACAGATCGTGCCGGTGTTCTCCGGTACGCTGGAGAGCGATCTCGTCGGCGTGCTGCGCTGCTACACCATGCTCGACCCGCAGAGCGGTCAGACCGTGCAGGTGTGCGAATACTGGGATGACACGACCTGCCGGTTCTACCGTCAGAACGGCGTGTCCGGCAACTACACCTACTTCGAATATCCGGAAGTCGGGCGGGAGCTGCGGCACGGCCTCGGCGCGGTGCCGTTCATCCCGTTCTACAACAACGCCGACCGGCGGGGCGATCTGCCGCTGTACCGCGACCTGATCGACGCCTACGACAAGGTGGTTTCCGGCTTCGCCAACGACATGGAGGACGTGCAGGAGGTCATCTTCGTCATCAAGAACTACGGCGGCACGGACAAGACCGAGTTCATGAGCGACCTCAAAAAGAGCAAGCTGATCAAGGTCGAGGGGGACGGCGGCGTGGACACCATCCGCGCGGAGATCCCGTTTGAGGCGCGTAACGCCTTCCTCGAAAGAACCCGCCGTCAGATCTTCGTCAGCGGTATGGGCGTTGACCCGAACCCTGAGAATTTCGGCAACTCGTCCGGCGTGGCGCTCAAGTACCTGTACAGCCTGCTGGAACTGAAAGCCGTGATGCTGGAAACGCAGTTCCGCAGCGGTTTTGCCGAGCTGGTACGCGCTATCTGCCGTCTGGAGGGTATCGCACAGCCGAAACGTATTCTCCAGACATGGACGCGCAACATGGTGCAGAACGACCTCGAAACCGCGCAGATCGCGCAGCAGTCGGTCGGCATTATCTCGGACAGAACCATCCTCGCAAACCATCCGTGGGTAGACGATGCCGAGAGCGAGCAGAAGCAGCTGGAAAAGGAACAGCAGGCGGCAGCCGAGAAGCAGCCGCAGTTCCAGTTCCCGCCAAAGGACGGTGCAGGCGATGGCAGCAGCGGATAAGCTGAACGGCGCCTACTGGCGCAAGCGTGCCATTGAGCTGGCCGAAAAGCAGAAGCAGGAAGATGATGACCTGTGTCTGCGGTTCCATCGGGAATACGAGCGCATTCTGCACGAACTGGACAAGGAAATCTCGATCTTTTATGCCCGCTATGCCGCAAACGAAAGCGTCAGCATGGCAGACGCACGCAGGCTGCTGCGGGATGCAGAGCTGGAGGGCTTCCGGATGTCGCTGGACGAGTTCCGCGACAAGGCGCTTGCAGGCGGCTTTGATAAGGAGCTGGAGGAGGTTTATCTCCGTTCGCGTATCTCGCGCTTGCAGGCATTGCAGACGCAGGTGGAGCTGCGGATGATGGAGATGTTCAGCTCTCAGCGCGATGTGCTGCGCGACCACTTGCAGGAGCGCTACACCGACACCTACTACCGCACGGTGTACGCCGTCAGCCAGCAGGCCGATGTGGCGAGCACGTTCGCAAGGATTGACCCGCAGACCATTGAACGCATTCTTGCGGTGCCGTGGGTCGGCAGTGAGTTTTCCTCACGCATCTGGGCGGACAAGGACAAGCTGACCCTTGAGCTGATGCAGACGCTCTCGCGCGGCTTTGTCCGCGGCGACTCACTTGACCGCATGACGAAAGAGTTCACCCAGCGCATGGGCGTGTCCGAGAGCAGGGCGGCAACACTCATCCACACCGAGAGCGCCCACATGGCGGCTGAAGCTGCCGAACAGGGATACCGGGAAACCGGTGTCCAGTCCTATCGGTTCGAGGCAGCACTCGATCTCAAGACCTGCGCAGTGTGCGGTGCTCTGGATCAGCGCGAGTTTCCGCTTGCGGAGCACGAAACCGGCATCAATTATCCGCCGCTGCATCCGCGCTGCCGGTGTACCACCGTTCCGGTGACGGAGTCCCGGATCGGCAGTAAGCGTGCCGCCAGAAATCCCGCGACCGGCAAGACCGAGTGTGTCGAGAAGAAGCTGACATATGAGGAATGGCGGAAGAAGTACGTTGATGGGGACGTGAAAACGTCCGAACCAGTTGCAGAACCGACAAAATCTGCTATAATAAAACCTAAGATAGCGGAGAATGGGGACGCGGCCGTGCAGAATGAGCAACCGATTTATCGGACGTTGGGAAAACTGAAAACTGACTATTTGGAAAAGCGTTTTGGATCGCTACAAACAGATGAGCTGATTATTATGGACGAACGTCTGGAGCATATCCGAGAGCGCCACCCAGAAGATGTGGAGCTGTTCGAGAAATACGGAGCCGCTGCGGCACTTGAGCCGGATACTGTTCTAGTTGACGGTAAACATGATGGAACGGTTTTCATGGTAAAGGGCTTGCCGGACACCAATTTGAATGTTGTTGTACGGCTTGCGCTGGATACTGATGATACAGGACGGAAAAACTCTATCATGACGTTCTATCGCATCAGAGAAAAGAATTTGAAGAAACTCATAAACAAAAGCGAGGTTCTTTACAGCAAGGAATAAATCTGTTATAATAATCATACAGATAAACGGTATTTTGAAGTAGAGATTGTGCTGCTACACACCTAAGCGGAAATTTAATACTATGCTATCAGTATTGTGTATTTCTGTTTGGGTCAAAAGAAATGTGGGAAGGGGCACACCCACCAAAATACCAGAGATCCCGATAAGGGCGCTTCGGAAACGAGGCGCCTTTGTCATACAATCTAAGAACGAACCACCAAGGATTCAATCCAAGGTGGTTTTTTCATACCCATTTTTCGATGAAAGGAGCAAAAAACAATGGAATTTCTCAAAAGCCTTTTTGAAAAGGGCGCACTGACCTGGGAGCAGTTCCAGCAGGCCGCAAAGAACGCAAAGTTTGAGGTGGTCAACGCCGCCGGCGGCGCTTACGTTCCCAAGGCCGACCTGGACACCAAGGCGCAGGAGCTGACCACGGCGAACAACACCATCAAGGACCTGCGTGCGGCCGCCAAGGCGTGGGACGGCAAGGACCCGAAGAAGCTGGAGGACGACCTCAAGGCCCTCCAGACCAAGTACGACACCGATACCGCGAATATTCGTCGTGATGCGGCGATCGACCTGGCGCTGACCCGTGCCCATGCACGCGATCCGCAGCTGACCCGCGCGGCGCTCTCGATGGACGACATCAAGATCGGCGCGGACGGTAAGATCACCGGCCTTGACGCGCAGGTCGAAAGTCTGAAAAAGGACAAGGCATGGTTGTTCGAGGAGGACGGCGCAGGTCAGTCCGGCAAGCAGGGCGACAAGGGCGGAAACCCGAACGGCGGTCAGGGCGGCGGCTACAATCCGCAGTCCGGCGGCAATCCGAACACGGTAAACGACCTCGGTTCCGCTCTCGCAGAAGTATACAACACCAACGGCTAACAGAAAGAAGGAATGAAAAATGCCTATCACTCTCGCACAGGCAAAGGTCGGCATGGCAAACCATGTGGACCAGCAGGTTATTGATCAGTTCCGCCGCGGCTCCATGCTGCTGGAGGCACTGACCTTTGACAACTCGGTATCGCCCGGTACCGGCGGCTCTACGCTGACCTATGGTTACACTCAGCTCAAGACCCCGGCAGGCGCGGATTTCCGTGACATCAACACCGACTACACCGACACCGTAGCCGACCGCGAAACCAAGTCGGTCGACCTCAAGATCTTCGGCGGTACGTTCAAGATCGACCGTGTTCTCGCTAACACCGCGAACGGTCAGATCAACGAGGTGCAGTTCCAGCTGGAGGAGCACATCAAGGCGACCACCAACCTGTTCCACTACACCGCCATCAACGGCGACAAGGGCACCAAGGGCTTTGACGGTCTGGACACGCTGCTTGTCGGCACTTCCACCGAGATCAACGCGGATGCATCTAAGGCGATTGACCTGTCCACCTCGGCGGCGATCGACACCAACTACAAGACCGTACTCGATATGCTCGACGAGTTCCTGTCCGAACTGGACGGCGTGCCGACTATGCTCATCGGCAATGCGGCGCTGCTGACCAAGATCCGTTCCTGCGCCCGCCGTGCGGGTTATCTGACCCACGCTGAGGACGCTTTCGGCCGTCAGATGAGCGGTTACAACGGCATTCCGTTCATGGATATGCAGTATTACTACGACACCGCCGAGAAGAAGGAAAAGCCGGTCGTGCCGATCACGTCGCGTGAATACGGCGCATCCTCGTCCAAGACCACGGTTACCGGTCTGACCGACCTGTACGCAGTCCGTCTGGGCCTGGACGGTTTCCACGCCGTCTCTCCGATGGGCGGCAAGGTGATTTCGACCACGCTGCCCGATTTCTCCACCGCAGGTGCAGTCAAGGCCGGTGACGTGGAAATGGTAGCCGCTACCGTGCTCAAGAAGTCCCGCGCAGCCGGTGTTCTGCGCAACTTCAAGGTAAAGTGAGGGAAGCGCTATGTACAAGATCAAGGCACCGAACGAGGGGTACGACCGCAAGATCGGCGGCGTGCAGTTTGTCAGTGGTGAGGCGCAGACGGATAACGAGTGGCTTGCAAGCTGGTTCTCCGGCCGTGCGGGCTTTGCCGTAGAAGCTGTGACCGCCGAGGAGGGAACCGAGCCGACCGAGGACAAACCGAGGGGGAAGCGCAGAAATGACAAGGGAAACGCTGATGCTGCGGGCGCAAAGTCTGCTGCCGAACCTGCCGCAGGAAACGCTTGAGTTCGCCTGCGATCTGGTACTCGAGCAGATCTGCAACTACTGCAATCTGACCGAGGCGCCGGACGGCCTGACGAACACCGCAGCGCTTATGGTGCGAAGCCTTACGAACAGCGTACAGCTCGAAAACGAAACCATGCAGCCTGCCGCAAAGGGCGTGTCCAGAGGGGATACGTCCTTTTCCTTTGCCACGGCGGCGGAGCAGCTGGCGGCACTGGCAAACTCGGGTGACTTCCTCACCGACTGGAAAGCACAGCTGAACGCTTACCGAAAGATGAGGTGGTAGTATGCTCGGCAATCCGGAGCTGGAGCGTGCGCTGCTGGAGCAGACCTATGACGGCGTGATGACCGTCACCGGCACCAGCAAACAGGAAGTGGGCGGCGAAACCGTTGTTACACCGGACGCGGTGCTGCACGAGAATATCCCGTGTGCGCTGTCGTTTTCGGGCACACCGGACAGCAAGACCGACGCAAACAGCGGTCAGATCAGCTATCAGGCGACGATCTACTGTGCGCCGGAGCTGACGATTCCGGCAGGCTGCCGCATTGTGGTTCAGCAGTACGGCGCGACCTATCGGCTGAAATACAGCGGCGAAGGCGTGGTCTATCCGACTCATCAGCAGCTTTCCGTCGTCCGAGAGGAGCGAGCGTAATGGCAAGCTGGGGAAGCTGTGATTTTCACGAGCTGCGCGACTTGAACGAACGCATCAAGGCCGCCGCAAGTGAGCAGGAGATGGACAAGTTCTATACAGAGCTGCTCGATAAGATGATGAACGACCTGTTGGCTGATGTCATTGAACGGACACCGCCCGGTCCAAGTGGACACCTGCACCGCAACTGGTTTACGACGAAAGCGCGGCGCAGCGGTAAACATTATCGTGCAGAAATCTACAACAACATTGAGTACGCGCCGTTCGTTGAGAACGGACACCGGCAGGAGGTCGGACGGTATGTTCCGGCTATTGGCAAACGTCTGGTTCGCAGTTTCGTTGAAGGAAAGCACATGCTGCGCAATGGCATGTTCGATCTCCAGAAAGCTGCGCCCGATATTATCAAGACCAAAAGCGAGGAATTTCTCAGCCGCATGATGGAGGGCAAATGATTAACGTAGTACAGGAAATCGTCGATAAGCTGCGCACGGTTTATCCGTCGGCACAATACGACATCTATACCGAGCGTATCGAGCAGGGATTCTCTGTGCCGTGCTTCTCCATTCGGCAGCTTCGTGCGGACGTCACGCCGTACCCGTCCGGCCTGCATGAGATCGTGCAGCACATGGACGTGCGGTTCTTCCCGTCGGACAGCCGTCCGCAGGAGCAGTGCCGAGAGACCGCACAGACGCTCACGCTGCTGCTGCGGCGCACGGAGAGCCTGCGCGGGAGCAATCTCTCGTGGGAAATTACAGACGAGGTGCTGCACTTCTTCGCGGACTACCGGCAGTTTGTCCGGGAGGTCCCGGAGGACATTCCGATGGAGAATTTGCAGACCACCGTAGGAACGGAGAACGAAAATGGCAGTTAAACGCAAAACCGAGGCAGGAGCACCGGCGTTTACCGGCGCACAGCTCCTGACCTTCGACAGATACCGCGAGCGGCGCGACCTGCTGGGTGTGCTGCTCGACAAGGATCAGCGCTACACCTTTTCCGAGGTGGACGCGCTCATTGACAACTTTATGAAAGGCAAGGTGAATTAAATGGCTTTAGGCGGCGGTATGTATACCGTACAGAACAAGGTGCTGCCCGGTGCATACATCAACTTTGTGTCGGCGGCGCGTGCCTCTGCGACCCTGGGCGACCGCGGCACGGCGGCTTTCCCGCTGTCCCTCGACTGGGGACCGGAGAACGAGGTCGTGACCATCGAGAACAGCGAGTTCCAGAAGGGCTCACTTGCGCTGACCGGCTACGCCTACACGGCGGACGAGCTGCGTCCGCTGCGCGAGATCTTTGCAAACGCCAAGACGCTGCACCTGTTCCGTCTGAACAGCGGCGGCGCAAAGGCGGCCTGCAAGTATGCAGAGGCGAAGTATCCGGGCAAGATCGGCAACGAACTGAAGATCGTGATTCAGCAGAACGAGGGCTTCACGGTATCGACGAACGAGGTCTACGATGTTTCGACCTATATCGGCACGACCCTTGTGGACACGCAGAAGGCAGTTAAGGCAGTTGCAGACCTTTCCGACAACGACTATCTGCACTGGAAGGGCAGCGAGGCGCTGACCGAGAACGCAGGCCTACTGCTCACCGGCGGCACGACCGGCGCGGTGCAGGATGCAGCTTACCAGACGTTCCTCGACAAGATCGAGCCGTACAGCTTCAACGCGGTCGGCTGCGACACGAAGAACAGCACGGTCAAGGGTCTGTTCGCCAACTGGACGCGCCGCCTGCGTGATGAGCAGGGCGTGAAGTTCCAGTGCGTGCTGCATGGTTATCCCTCGGCAGACTATGAGGGTGTGATTTCCGTCAAGAACGGTCTGGTCGGTGCATCTGATGACCCGTCGGCTGTCTACTGGACGACCGGCGCGGAATCTGCGTGCGCGGTCAATCGTTCGATGACCAACTCGACCTACACCGGCGAGTACGACATCGACACGAACTACACGCAGACCCAGCTTGAAAAGGCGATCAAGGTCGGTGAGTTCACGTTCCACCGTGTCGGTGACCAGACGCGCGTGCTGACCGACATCAACACGTTCGTAAGCATTACAGACGAAAAGAGCGCGGATTTCTCGTCCAATCAGGTCATGCGCGTGCTCGACCAGATTGCGAATGACATTGCATCGCTGTTCAACTCGAAGTACCTCGGCAAGGTGCAGAACGACGCAAGCGGCCGCGTGAGCCTGTGGAGCGACATTGTAGCGCACCACACCCAGCTCCAGACCATCCGCGCCATTGAGAACTTTGATAGCAGCAGCGTCACCGTGTCGCAGGGCGACATGAAGAAGTCTGTTGCGGTCGAGGACCATGTACAGCCGGTTTCCGCGATGGAACAGCTTTACATGAAGGTAATCGTTGAATAAAGGAGGGAAAAGTCATGCTGAACGCTCCTGTTATGGAAGCAAATGATGCGGTATCCGGTTCGATGGCCGAGTGCTACGTCACCATTGACGGCAACCGCTACAATATGATGCAGCTGTACAGCTTTGAATCGTCCGCGAAGGTCAATTCGCAGGACGTGAAAATCCTCGGCCGTACCGGCATCGGCAAGAAGCCAACCGGCTGGTCCGGTTCGTGGAAGGGCACGGCGCACTTTAACCAGAGCGTGTTTCGCCGCTGGTTCCTGACCTACTGCAAGACCGGCAGGATGACGCCGTTTGAGATTCAGGTGTCCAACGAGGACCCGTCCTCGTCCGCCGGTCGTCAGACCATCACGCACACCGGCTGCCTGATCGACAGTTCGATTCTGGCGAAGTTCGACGCGGGCGACAGTCTGCTCGATGAGGAGCTTTCCGGCACGTTCGATAACTGGGATATGCCGGAGGAATTTAACACGCTGTCCGGTATGGAATAAGGAGGAATTTGTACAATGGGTAATCTTACCGCATTTCTGGCGCAGAACGCCAAACAGGTTGAAAACGTAAGGCTGGTCGTGTCCGACCGCTTCACCGATGAGGACGGCAAGCCGCTCGAGTGGGAGGTGCGCTGCATTTCCTCGCGCGAGGACGAAACGCTGCGCCGCGACTGCCAGTACCGTGTACAGGTGCCGGGTAAGCGCGGCAGCTTCCGTCAGGAATTCGACAACGTGCTGTACCTTGCCAAGCTGGCAGCCGCCTGCACGGTTTATCCGAACCTCAACGACGCAGAATTGCAGGACAGCTACGGCACGAAATGCGCCGAGGAGCTGATCTCGGCCATGCTGACGCCGGGTGAGTATACGAACTACACGGAAAAGCTGTTCGATATCTGTGGCTTCGGTGACAAGCTCGATCTGGTGGAACAGGCAAAAAACTGATTCGGGACGGGGATGACGAGGCTTCCGTCGCACATTTCTGCCTGCAGGAGCTTCACATCCTGCCGTCCGCATTTTTGAGCCTGCCGACGGAAGAGAGAGCCTTTATCACAGCTTCGTGCATTGTGCGAGGCGAGGAAGAGGAAAAGGCGCTGAATAAGACGAAACACAAGTAGGCGGTTGTAAAATCATTCCTGTTGTGATATGCTTGAACAAAAGGAGTGAGAATATGAAAAAGATCAAGAGAATAACTGCCGTATTGCTGGCACTGCTGTGCTTTGTACCGACCGCCTTTGCGGCAAATCCTAAGCCGGTTACGATTTACGTAAATAACGTATTGGTAGCGGAAAAGGGTATGATTCAGAACGGACGAACGCTCGTTCCGCTGCGTGCAGTGACAGAAGCTATGGGTGCAGAGGTCGAGTGGATACCGGAAACCCGTGAGATTCAGATCTGGCGTACTATCCCTATCTGCACAGATGCGGGAGACGGCCATCTTCCAATCGTGGGGCAGACGCACTACGAGGTACTGTTTAAAATCGGCTCTTTCCAAGTGCTGTATACCAATCCTGTCGTAACGGATGCTACGGATTCCATTGATGTGGCAGCGCAGATTTATAACGGCAAGACGATGGTTCCGCTGCGTGCTGCGTGCGAGTATCTTGGCGGTACGGTGGGCTGGGATCCTGAAACCAAAACTGCCTATGTCGAGTACAGCGAGATGATGATGGCTGAACAGACCGGAGATACCAAGCTGGACGCTGCTATTGCAGAACGAGATGCAATCGGAGCAATTACGGATATGCCGATCAGCGGCGATTACAGCATTTTGATTACTCCCACCGGATGCACCACACCGGTAGATATACAGGTTTGGGTGGGCGATGCTTACGGTATGCCGACAAATCTCAACTTTGTGAGAAAATCGTCTTATAATAAGACGGCATTTTTCACGCGGACTGGCTACCTTACCGGTATTCCAGGTGAAAGTATCTACGATGTGCCGGATTATCCCGAGAATTTTACAGCAAAAGACCAGACCGGTACATTCAGCGGTATTCGCATGATGTCGCTGGAGGGTAACCTGTGGCTGTGCAAAGAAGATTTGCAGCAGCTTGGTCTGATGGATTAACAATCAATAAGCAAAGCGAAAGCAATCACGGAACGGTGGTTGCTTTTCTTTTGCCCGAAAAGAGGTGAAGTCACTTGGCACTGTCCAACACCGTCCAGCTGCGCGACGGCATGAGCAATGTACTCAGCCGTATCGCGTCCAACTTGAGTACGGTCAACGACCGGTTTGAACGGATGCAGAGCCTGACCGAACAGGCTGCCCCGACCGGTCTGTATGCACAATTCAACAGCGAATTGACGGGTGTGCGCGAAGAACTCACCCGAACCGTGAGCGAAGTCGAGGAGCTGCGGAGCGGCATGACCTCGGCGCAGCCGCCGGCAGAGAACCTGACGGCATCGCTCAAAAAGCTGGGCACCGCGTTCCTCGGCTCCAAGCTGGTGAGCGGTATCGTGAGTATGTCGGACGAAATGACGCAGACCACGGCACGTCTGAACCTGATGAACGACGGTCTGCAAAGCACCGCCGACCTGCAGGAGCTGATCTATCAGTCGGCTATGCGTTCGCGCGGCGCGTACAACGCCACGGCGGATGCGGTCGCGAAGATGGGTCTGCTTGCCGGTGACGCATTCAGCAGCAATCAGGAAACGATCGCGTTTGTCGAGCAGCTGAACAAGCAGTTCAAGATCGCCGGCACCTCGGCAGAGGGACAGGCCGCCGCCATGCTCCAGATCACGCAGGCGATGGGCTCCGGCGTGCTGCGTGGTGAGGAACTCAACTCGGTATTCGAGCAGGCGCCGACCATCATCCAGTCGATTGCGGATTACCTCGGCGTATCGGTCGGTGAAATCCGCAGCATGGCGCAGGAGGGCGAGCTGACGGCGAGCATTGTCAAGTCCGCGCTGCTGTCCTCGGCGGAGGAAACCAACCGGAAATTTAACGAGATTCCGCTCACCTGGTCGGACGTCTGGACGCAGGCCAGCAACATGGCAATCATGGCCTTGCAGCCGCTGCTCGAAGCCATCAACTGGGTGGCGAACAATATTGAGGTCATCGGCCCGCTGGTGCTTGCGGCTGCGGCAGCCTTTGCGCTGTTTGCGGTAGCGGCGAACTGGACAAAGATCTGCGCTGCGGCTACGAAGGCGCTGACAGCCGCGCAGAAAATGCTCAATGCGGTGATGTCGCTCAACCCGATTGTGCTGATTATCGGCTCGATCATCATTCTCATCGGCGTGATCGCCGCGTACATCAACTACACGAACCGGGCAAAGAACGAAACGACGAGCGCCGTCGGCGTGATCTGCGGCCTGTTCGCTATGGCAGGAGCGTTCGTCTACAATATGTTCTATCTGCCGGTCTACAACGTCATTGCCGACCTTATCAACTTCCTCGGCAACGTGTTCCAGCACCCGATTGCGTCGATCGAGATTTTGTTTTTGCAGCTCAGCCAGTATGTTGTCGGCGTCATTCGCGGTATGGTGAGGACGATCGAGAAGCTCATCAATCTTATTCCGGGCGTGAAGATCAACATCACCAGCGGTCTGGATACGTTCTACGACAGCTATACCGACAGCATCCAGAAGATCAAGGATCAGTCCGGGTGGACGGAGTACGTCAAGCACAAGGAGAAGATCGAGTATTCGACGGCTTACGCCAACGGCTACAACTGGGGCGCAAACCTCCAGAACAGCATTTCCGAAAAGCTGGGTCTTGACCTGCCGGACGATCCGGCGACGGGTCTGCTGTCTAACATTGCGGACAACACCGCACAGATTGCGGACGACGTGAGCGTATCCTCGGACGACATCAAGCTGCTGCGCGATATTGCCGAGCGGCAGGTCATCAACAAATACACCACCGCCGAGATCAAGGTGGAAATGGTCAACCACAACAACATCTCGAACGAGATGGATCTGGACGGCGTAGTCAATCTGCTGGAAGCCAAGGTCACCGAGGCGCTTGTCACCAGTGCGGAAGGAGTGCACATCTAAATATGTACGAGTTTTACATGGACGGTGTGCGCCTTCCGGTCACGCCGAGTGCGCTGACCATCAAGATCAGCAATCAGAACAAGACCATCAACCTCATCAATGAGGGTCAGGTGAACGTTTTGAAAACGCCGGGACTGTCGAAAATCAGCTTTTCGGCGCTGCTGCCGAACAGGGAATACCCGTTTGCCTGTTATCCGAACGGGTATCAGCCGGCGCAGTATTACATGAGCAAGCTGGAAACGCTCAAGACCGCCTGCAAGCCGTTCGAGTTCTCGGTTATCCGCATAGACGACAGCGGCGAGGAGCTGATGAGCGCACAGCCGATGACGGTTTCTCTCGAAAGCTATGAGCTTGCCGAGGACGCGGGCAGCTACGGCGTTGACGTGATGGCAAAGATTGAATTGCTGCAATACGCGCCGTACCATACCAAGTCTATCGAGTTCAAGAAAAGCGAGAGCAGCAGCAGCGGCACCAAGAAAGCGACCGTCACGCAGAAGCGCGACACCACAACCGCACCGGCCGGCAAGACGTACACCGTCAAGTCCGGTGATACGCTTTGGGACATTGCCCGTGTGAAGTTGGGGAACGGGACTAAGTGGACGAGCATTTACAGCCTGAACAAGACGGTCATCGAAGCCGCAGCGAAGAAATACGGTAGATCAAGCAGCAGCAACGGTTGGTGGATCTACCCAGGCACCGTGCTCAAGCTGCCGGGTTAAGGAGGGGATAGCATGGGTAAATATGTTTGGCCGTGTCCGTCCTACTCGCGCATTTCGAGCGGCTACGGCAACCGCACCTGCCCGTTCCACGGCAAGGAGTTCCACGACGGCGTTGACCTTGCGGCGGCAAGCGGTGCACCTATCCTTGCATTTGGTCCCGGTACGGTCACGAAATCCGGTTGGTACGGCGGGTACGGCAACTATATCAGCATCGACCACGGCGGCGGTCTGATGAGCTTTTACGGGCATGCCTCGGCACTCTACGTCAAGCAGGGTGCGAAAGTCACCGCCGGGCAGAAGATTGCCGCCGTCGGTACAACTGGAAGCTCGACAGGCTGTCACCTGCATTTCGGTATGCACAAGAATGGCTCGTCTGTCAATCCGCTGAACTACGTTTCCTCGGGTGACACGCTCGCCAAGTATTCCGGCTCTAAATCGTCTGGCACTGCTACAAATACGGTTAAGGCGCTATTTACGGCGTACTATCCAGCGAATAACGCCATGGAGGGCGGTTTTCTTGACGCACTCGGTAACAAGTTAGATCCGTCCAAGCATACCTGTGCTGCGCCGCCGTCTGTACCGTTCGGGACGAAAATCACCGTGCAAGGCACCGGTACGGCGCTTGACGGCGTGACCTACACCGTCAATGATCGCGGCGGCATGATTCAGATTGAGAATGGCGTGTACCATTTCGATCTTTTGATGAGCAGCAATGCCGAGTGCAACCGCTGGGGCAAGAAGTACGGCAAAGCCATCATCGGCGGCTCGGGCGGTTCGTCCGGCTCGACGTCTTCGGGCACGAGCACCGAGAAAGAGAAGAAGGACATCACGACCGTTGTTGTTAAGTCCGTCACCGGCGCGGCGGGCACGCGCAAGGAGATCCTGCGGGATGTACCGTCCTGCCAGATGCCGGGTGCGGAGCTGATCATCCAGAACAAAAACGGTCAGCTTCAGCAGCCGATGATCGAGGGCGACATCGTGTGGGAAACCACCCGCAGCGGCGCGGCGTCCTCGCTGACGTTTACGGTGGTCAAGGACGATACCCTCAACTTCCACGAGGGCAATCCGGTGTCGTTCCGGTTCAATGGCGCGAATGTGTTCTACGGATACGTCTTTAAGAAGTCGCGTTCGGATAACCGGCTGATTAAGGTCACGGCCTACGACCAGCTGCGGTACTTCAAGAACAAGGACACGATTTCGTACACGAACAAGACCTACGCCGATGTGCTGAAAATGCTGGCTGCGGACTACGGCCTCAAGGTTGGTACCGTGACCGATACCAAGTACAAAATCCCGCAGAGGATTGAGGAAGGAACGCTCTTTGATATGCTCGGCAATGCCAGTGACCTGACCATCATCAACACCGGTAAGGTGTACGTCTTGTATGACGATTTCGGCAAGTTGTGCCTCAAACCCTACGAGAGCCTGCTCCTGCCGCTCTACATCGACGAGGACACGGCGCAGGGATACAGCTACACCTCGTCCATCGACAGTGACGTGTACAACCGCATCAAGCTGGCGTGGGACAATGATGAAACCGGCGTGCGAGAAGTCCACGTCATGAACAATACCGCCAGCCAGAGCAAATGGGGCACACTCCAGTATTACGAAAAGCTGGATAACGCCCTCAACACCGCTGACCTGCAAACCAAGGCAAAAGCGCTGATGAAATACTACAACGTCATCCACCGTGAGCTGACCATGCAGAAGGTGTTCGGGGATGTTCGGGCGCGCGCCGGTACTTCGGTTTGTGTCGGCATGGGCTTGGGTGATATCAACATCAAGAACTATATGTGCGTGGAGAAGGCTAAGCACACGTTCAGCAATGGCCTGTACACGATGGACCTGTATTTGAGCGGAATCCGAGGTGAGTTTAGTGCCTGATATGTTTACCGCTATGAAACAGATTGCAGAAAACGTCTTTGAAGCAAGACGACCTGCTGACTGGTACTATGGCAAAGTTATTTCGTTATCGCCGTTTCAGGTACAGATTGACCAAAAGACAGTGCTTAAAAAGAACTTTCTGGCTGTCCGCACCGGCGTGAGCGCGTCCTCGTTTAAGGTAGGGGACAAGCTCATTCTGCTAAGGAAACAGGGCGGTCAGGAATATCTCATTTTAGACAAGAAAGGGGCGCTGTAATGCTGCCGACAGAGTATAATGACGATCTCGTGCAGGATTTCGAGATTGAAACACAGCCTGCGCGCACCTATGCGCTGCGGTTTGACGGTTACCCGTGTTCCGGCGGCAAGCTGGACGGACTGGAAGCCATGAAGCAGGCCATCTTCCTGATTCTTCAGACCGAACGGTTTCAGTACGCTATCTATTCATGGAACTACGGCATCGAACTGAACGCCCTGCTCGGGCAGACCATGACGCCGTATCTGCAAGCCAAGGTCGCCAAGGCAATCGAGGACGCGCTCATGGCGGATGATCGTGTGCTCTCGGTGGAGCAGTTTTCGTTCACCAAGGGCAAGCGCAGCCTGCTTGTGAAATTTACCGTAACCACGACCGAGGGCGATGTCGAGAGCGAATTTGAGTTTGGAGGTGTTGCAGCATGATCGGAAAGTATTCCGATGAAATGACATTTGATTATATCATGAACCGTATGCTGGAATCCGTGCCGGATACGGTGGACAAGCGCGAGGGCAGCATCATCTATGACGCACTTGCACCGGCGGCCGCGGAACTGGTCAAATGCTACACGGAGCTTGATGTGGTCATGGACGAAACCTTTGTTGATACCGCATCCCTGCAGTACCTTATGCTGCGCTGTAAGGAGCGCGGCGTAACCATTCAGGGCGAAACTGCTGCTGTTATCGAGGGTGTGTTCACACCGTCCTCGCTCGACCTCAGCGCCGGACTGCGGTTCAACTGCGATGAGGTCAACTATGTAGTTACCGAGAAAATCTCGGCGGGTCACTACAAGCTGGAGGCGGAAACGCTCGGTACGGTCGGCAACAAATATTCTGGTCTGCTGCTGCCGATTCAGAATGTGAACGGTCTGGAAACCGCCCAGATTGCGGCGGTGCTCATTCCTGCTGAGGACGGCGACACGACCGACACCCTGCGTGAGAAGTATTACGCCAGTATCGACGGTGAAGCATTCGGCGGCAATGTTGCCGACTACCGCGAGAAGGTCAACGCCATTACAGGTGTTGGCGGTGTCAAGGTTTACCCGGTGTGGAACGGCGGTGGTACGGTCAAACTGACTGTTATCGCGTCCGACTTCACCGCGCCGAGTGCCGAACTGATTTCCAAAGTGCAGACCGCCATTGACCCTGAGCAGAACCACGGCGAAGGACTGGGACTTGCGCCCATCGGGCATACCGTGACCGTCACCGGCGCGAAGTACGCCGACCTCACCGTTGCGGCGAACATCACCTTTGCCGCAGGCTGGAACTGGGAGAACGGTAAGTCACAGCTTGTGAGCGCCGCTAATGCGTATTTTGACGAGTTGTGTAAAGAGTGGTCGGAGAACGAAACGACAATCGTGCGTATTTCGCAGATTGAAACACACCTGCTGACCGCAGACTGTATTGTTGATATTGACGGCACAACCATTAACGGCAGTGTGAAGAACATCGAGCTGGCAGCGGACGAAATTCCGCGCCTGAAAACGATTGGCGGTGCATAATGCGAAAGAAACTGAATGAGTATTTACCGTCAATTCTGCTGAAAACCTACGAATTCCCGTTGCTGTGCAATACAGAGCAGCGGGAATTTGACCGCTTGAACACTGCTGTTGACGAAGTGTTAGACACACAGTTTGTTAGCACTGCCGGAGAACGAGGTATCGCGCGGTACGAGAAAATCTTCGGCATCACGCCGATGGACACGGACACCTTGGACGAGCGCCGGTTTCGGGTGTTAGCGAAAATCAACGCCCAACTGCCGTTTTCTATCCGTCGTTTGCGTCAGCAGCTATCGACCCTGTGCGGCGAGGACGGCTATAAACTCGAGGTGAACGGTGGTGTGTACACGCTGACCGTCAAAGTCGCGTTGACCGCAAAGCGCAATCAGCAGGCGGTCGAGGAATTGCTTGCGGATATTGTGCCCGCGAATATGGTCTGCACAACATCGCTGCTGTACAACCAGCACGCAGACTTGACACGCTTCACGCATGCACAGCTTGCTGCGCTCACACATTTTGCAATCAGAGAGGAAGTGTTGCCGAATGGCGAGTAAAACGACAAGCTACGGGCTGAATAAGCACAGTCCGCAGGATTTTTATGATGTAAATGCCAGAAATGAGAACTGGGATAAGATTGATACCGAACTGAAAAAGAACGCTAATGCGGTCAGTGAGCGCGTAAAGACCACCGAACTGGCAGCAGAGGTGAAAAAGGTTGTCAAGGAAGGTAGTCTGACCGCTGCTGACCTCGGTGCTGAGAAAGCCGGAGCGGCTGCCGAGGTCGAGAAGAAAGTAGATGCACTGGGTGCCGGTGACGTTGGTGCTGACCCGACCGGCGCGGCGACGGATGCGGTGTCCACGCACAATGCTACGGCAGATGCACACAGTACACTGTTTTCCAAGAAACAGGACAAAATCAAGGGCAAGAAGGGAAAGTACCTCGGTTTTACGGCAACTGATACCGTGGGCGAGGTAGACGCGCCTGCATCCGGCGGCAGTCGTATCACACTGACGTTTGCAAGCGATTTTGTCGGTCAGGCGTGGACACTCTCCGGCGGCGGTGAAACCTACACCGGCACGGTGGACAGCAGTCTGACGGATACGGTCAGCGTACTCGGCATCGGCACGACGTACACGCTGAGCGCGGCAATCGGCGGCGTGACGTACACGGCTGAGGTGACGACCAAGGACTACTACACGGCGTTGGAAGTGACACTGTATAATTCCCACGTTTTTGGCGTGTGCTGGGATACGAGCAACAGCTCAACTGCGCTGACGCGCTTAACGCGGAGCACTGACCCGTACGGGCTGGTGACTATTAGCGTTGCAACCGAACCCAAACCGGCGGTGGGTACGGGTGCTGGTTCGAGTCCGTTTGATGCGTTTTTGCCGTGGAGCGGGATGAAAGAGTGCAATCTGAACAATGCGGGCGCTGTAACAGCATGGAAAGGGGATAGTGGATTCTCGCGTTCCAATAACTTTACCATGGTGTTTATTCCGGAGTTCTATGTTGCGGCCAAGCGCAGCGGCACGAAACAGTATTTTTATGTGTCAGATATGCCGAAAGCCGGCATGGTGAAGCACCCCGGCAGCGGCAAATTTGTGGCAAGATACACTGGTCCCGGCAGTAAAACAGGATCTAACCCAATGGTAAATATAACTCGCGCAATCGCACGCAGCAACGCCAAGAAGAACGGCGACAAGTGGCATACGTTTGACTTTGCAACTCTTTGCGCTATTGTTTTGCTTTATATTGTAGAATTTGCTGACTGGAATTTTCGGGGGAAGATCGGCTCAGGGCGTACTGATGCTAATTCTGTTGCCAATAGTGGCGCTACGGATACGTTAACGTATCATACCGGTTGCACAACCGCAAAGACAAACAAAACTGGCTGCGTACAATATCGCTGGATAGAGAATTTGTGGGGCAATGTGTTCCAGTGGGTAGATGGATATAATGTCAATAACGTTGATTGTTATTATTGTACTGAGCCAAGTAATTATGCCGATGATACTACGAGCGGTTACACACAAATTGGAACAATGGATGATTACGGCTGGATTTATTCATTAGCCGTTACAGACGATGGACTAATGATCCCTTTGGAGCGCGGCGGGTCAACTTCAACATATATTCCGGTTTATATGTATTCGCCAGCCAACAAAAAATGGCACGTTTTGCTTGTCGGCGGTTGCTGGGATAAAAGCACCTATCACGATTTGATATACTTCGGCGCTGGCAATGAATCGTCCCACTCCCATTCAAGTATTTCCATTCGCCTAATTTGCGAGGCCTGAAAGGAGTGATATAAATGGTAGTACACGGCGACAACAAGCCGGAGAAAATCACGGCGAACAGTATGCCAAACAAGCTCGGACGGGCGTGGGTGAGAATCTGCCTCAACGCCAAGCAGGACGAGCGCGGCTGGGTGTATGACGAGTATGTCACCGAGATTGCCGATGGCGATGACTTACAGGAGCGTGTAGCTGCACAGGCTGACGCACTGCTTTTACAGGCCGTCGGCGAGGAATACGGCACGCCGCTGACCTCTGTCGATGATCTGCGAGATCACCGTATTGCGGACAGTAAGACTGACCTCGCTGCATGGCTGTCCGAAAATCCGCTGACATGGACGGATGGTAAGAAGTATGCTGTAACGTCGGAAAAGCAGGCACAGCTTACATCGGCGCTGGCGGTGCAGCAGGTTGCGCAGTCTGCGGGCGTGGAACGTGAGCTGCGTTGGAACTCTACCGGCGATGAATGTACGGTTTGGCAGTATGCTGACCTGTGTGCGCTGGCACTGGCGATTGCAGCCTATGTTGAGCCACGCGTGAGCATCCAGCAGGCAGCAGAGGTGGATCTCCGCAATGCTGCTACGGCAGAGGAGGTGCTTGCCGTTGCGTGGAATTACACCTAAGTCTGTGCTTGAGCACCTGCTGTTCGCGGTGATCGGCGGCGTGATGTACATGCTGATCGAGATCGCATGGCGCGGCTACACGCACTGGTCGATGGGTGTACTCGGCGGCGTATGCTTTGTGGCAGTTGGCCTGCTGAATGAGATCCAGCAGCACCCACTACTCATTGTACAGATGGCGCAAGGTGCTGTGATCTGCACCGTGCTGGAGCTGCTGGCAGGTATGGTGCTCAATGTCTGGCTCGGTCTGGATATTTGGGACTACTCCGGCGTGCCCGGCAATATCATGGGGCAGGTGTGCCCGCAGTTTATGCTGGCGTGGGCAGTATTGTCGGCAGTAGCTGTCTGGATCGAGGACCGACTGCACAAGATCTTCGACTAACAGGAAAAAACGTAGGAAATTTTACAGTTGAACAGGGCGAATGCCCGGAAAGGACAAAAGTTATGTATACGAACAACATTTATGTGAAGAATTACAATGAGATCAAGAAGCTGACCGGCGATATCGGCGTGCAGTTGGATAAGTTCGATCACATCCATCACCTGAAGCATGATGATCTTGCCCGCGCACAGTACAAGCACTGGCGTTCGGTTGAGACCGGCGTGCCGGAGCTGATGAGTGTCGCCGACCGCAAGCTGCTGGGTATCTGATCTGAAGATGGTGTGCGAAAGGGGCGAAAGATCGCCCTTTTCGCATATCTGAAGGAGGTATCTGGATGGTAGAGATTTTATGCGCGTTCATTGCTGCCGTCGCAGCTATTATCTGTGCAGCGATGGCAGCTCAATCGTCTAAGCGAGAAAAGCGTGAGCAGGCGGAGCAGGAGCGTATCGACCGACGTGCCGAACAGCGTGCCAAGGAAGGTAGACTCCAGCTCTCTATGCTTGACGCGAATTGTCGTTTGACCGTAGGCGTTGCTATGGCCCTCAAGCGAGGTCACTGCAATGGTGAAGTTGAGCAAGGTCTGGCGGCGATCAAGAAAACGCAGCACGAGTATGAGCAGTTTCTTGAAGGAATTGCTCTTGATCAAATTACACGATAAGGAGGACTATACATGAACTGGAAAATTCGTCTGAAGAACCCGGTGTTCTGGGTGCAGGTGCTGACCGGCGCGTTTGCGACCGTTCTGGCGTACAGCGGTCTGACCGCTGAGAGCATGACTACATGGGCGAGCCTGTGGAGTGTTATTGTCGGCGCGTTCAGCAATCCGTACTGCCTGTTCCTCGTAGCATCGAACGTATGGAACGCTCTGAATGATCCGACAACCAGCGGCCTGACCGACTCGGATCGTGCCAAGTCGTACAATGTTCCGTTGAAGAAGTAACTACTTGAAAGTTTCTTTTAAGTACATGAAAGGAGAATGCAGATGAGCATTCGTTGTGACATTTACGACAGAAAGCAGTATGATATCTGGTTCGCAGCAGCACCCTACGCTGCTGCGTCCAAGCCTGCAAAGAGCCTGAAGCAGTGGGCGGCAGACGAGAAAGCCGACGTGGTGTACAATCTCGCTCTGTTCAACATGACCGGCAAAGGCTCTGACAAGTACGGCGTGATCAAGGGAAGAACCTTGCAGTACCTGAAGGCCAAAGGCAAGGACTGCGGCTACGGTGGCACGTCTGAGCACCTGACACTGGATGCTGACAACGCTGTCGCAGGCTGGAAGCTGGCGATCAAGGATGGTAAGGTGAATGGATCTCTCAATAAGTCTGAACGTCCGGGATCGCTATGATGTCAAGCTGCTGCTTGTTCAGGACGCAGGTGGCAGCACCGGCATGTATCGTGTGTCGGACGGCTACCTGTTCGCTCCTGAGCGAGAGGGCGCGAACGGCAGGCCGGTGTGCAGCGTAGTCTGCATTAAGCGTAAAAATAAGACAACGACTCCGAAGGAGGAGAACAAGATGAGCAAGAAGGTATTTATCGGTGTCGGCCATGGCGGCAGCGACAGCGGTGCGGTCGGCTATATCGTTGAAAAGGAAGCAAACCTCGTGATGGCACTGGCGTGCCGTGACTATCTGGTCGCTCATGGCGTGGAAGTCCGCATGTCACGCACCAAGGATGAAGAGGATCCCATCAATGAAGAGGTCCGCGAGTGCAATGCGTACAACCCGGATCTTGCTATCGACGTGCATAACAACTCCGGCGGCGGTGACGGCTTTGAGGTATTCTATACCATCCACGGCGGCACTGGCAAGATGCTCGCGCAGAACATTGAGAAGCAGGTTATCAAGATCGGCCAGAACAGCCGCGGCTGCAAGACCAGACAGGGCCAGCGTGGCGATTACTACGCTTTCGTGCGCGACACCAAGTGCCCAGCGGTCATCTGCGAGGGTGTATTCGTTGACACCAAGGCTGATGCAGCACAGGCGGGCACCAAGGAAAAGCAGCAGGAGGTCGGCATCGCATACGCCAAGGGTATCCTCGATACGCTGGGCATTAAGTATGACACTTCGACCGACAAGCCTGCTGAGCCGACCAAGCCGCAGGACCCGGAAGTACAGGCTGCAATCGAAAAAATCCAGACCAAGGCTGGTCTGGAGGAAAAAACGATCGAGTATCTGCTGAAGTACGAGTACGGTGAAAGCCTTGTGAAGAAGCTCGCGAAGGCGATGGAGTAACGAAAGAATAGAAGTAAGTCCCGTTGGATAGTTGTTTCTGACATCCAACGGGGCTTTTTCTTATGTTTGAGTAGTCTTGACAAAAGAGTGAAATTCTCGTATTATGAACACATCTAACTGAAAGAAGATGGTTTTGTGGGCGACGATAATTTTTCTGTCTGCGCAAGAATAGCTTTAACCGGCATCGTTCTTCTTGCTGTATTTGCACTGCTCTGTTGGGTTTTCTTCTTATGTACAAAAAATTTGCAAAAACATTTAGATAATGATTGCGATCGCAAATGTGTGTATTTATTGAAGAAAGACTTCATATACATGAGTATTATCGCAGGAATAGTGATCGTAATATTGCTGACATTGACTTTTGCTAAGGACGAAAATGCAATCAATTATTTTTCGTTTGCAGGTACACTTAGCTCGATTATCCTGTCGGTTGTAGCGATTTTTATGACAATCAACAGTGAAAACGAGAGTAAAGATGCGAAAACACAGCTAGACAGATCAATAGCTAAAATGGAAGAGTCTACTCAAGCAGTTGAAAAAGCCTCTGACGATTGGAAAAATACAGTTACCGAACTTCAAGGAAGATTGGATACTGTGCGTGTAGAGATCGAAGATGTTCTGGAGCGCATTCAAAAAGTGGCTGATCAAAACGATCAAATCCTTGTCCATTCAAAAGAACGAAATTTCAAAGATGAGGATTTGGAATGGGTGCCTCAAAGGAGGGACAATAATGGATAAGCCAACAGCATTATCTATGTTAAAAGTTACAATCATCGGATCAGAAGTCATAAAAGACACAAGATCAGTCCAACTGATTGATACTGTAAAAAAAGATGAAGAGGGTAGATTTGATATTTCTGCTTTCGTAAGAATACAACAGACGCAAGAAATAGATGATAAGCTATATTTGTTTGTATGTCAGCGCCATGATGATGAATATCGAATATTTTCGCTTACAGAAATACATCTTAACCCGAGTAAACAGGCGAATGCCGAAGGGCAAGATCACATGGTTGATGATACCAACAGAATCATTACAGATGAGTATCATATCATTCAAAATTGTAAGTTTAACTTTCTTGCAATACCTCCGACACCGTCTGGAGTTTATGCTTTAGTAGTATCGACTAAAGAAAATGACCCTTCTGGAATGCTTGATGCGTACTACTTTCGCGTTGAATAAATGAAGAATGCAAAGCCCCGTCTACCGGGCGATCTCAAAACGAGGTCGCAAGCTGGTAGACGGGGCTTTTTCTTTTTGCCTGCGGAACAACGCAGACAGAAAAATCAATTATCATAATAGCCAAAACGGTAAGCGGTAATTTGACAAACCGACTCCCAGTAACGCCTCAGCTCTTCTGAATACACTTTTATTCGAAAAGAATAATCAAAACCAGACAGATTTCAGAGGAAAACAGAGGAATTTGTCAACCGTTCAGCGAAAAATAGCGTATTTGTAAGTTCTCATATCTTCTCCAATCTTTATAGCATATCGGCAGAAAACTTTCCAATGGGGAGGCGGCTGCCCTAAGCGCTTTCGAGGGCAGGGAACACCGTCGTAAAAAATTCCTTTTGTCGTCAAAGTGTCGTCAGTTAAAAACTGGAACAATAAAGATAAAGAAAAAGTGCTGAAATTCAACGATTTCAGCACAATTCTTGGTGCGGATGGGGGGACTTGAACCCCCACGTCCTTGCGAACACTAGCACCTGAAGCTAGCGCGTCTGCCATTCCGCCACATCCGCATATTTTGTTGTTGAAAGAAGGTGGTGCGAGTGACGGGACTTGAACCCGTACGTCGATCGACACACGCCCCTCAAACGTGCCTGTCTACCAGTTCCAGCACACTCGCATTCTGTTCTCATCGAGTCGCCTCACTGTCAGCGACAAGAATTATTATATCCATGTGGACACCAAATGTCAACACTTTTTTCAAATTTTTTTGAAAAAATTCAAAACGCGAAAAACAGACGATTTCTCTGCCACGCGGAACAGTTTGTGTGTTACAATAGAAGCAGTCAGAAAATTCACAACAAAAAGGAGGAAGACTTCAGTGCTTTCTAAAAAAAGTAAGGCAATCGGTTTTATCATTATGTCCGCGTTCGGTTTTGCGATGATGGCGGCATTCATACGTCTGGCGGGTGATCTGCCGTTCACGCAGAAAACCTTTTTCCGCAACTTGGTCGCGGTGGCAGTGGCCGCCGTGGTGCTGTGCCGCGAAAAGGTTGGTTTTAAGTGGGAAAAGGGCAACCTGCCACTGCTCATCATACGCGCAACCTGCGGCACACTCGGCATTTTCTGCAATTACTACGCTATTGACCATCTTGTACTGGCAGATGCAAACATTCTTAATAAAATGTCGCCGTTTTTCGCTATCATCTTTTCGCTCATTCTGCTGAAGGAGCGGGCCAGCGTATTTCAGTACGCGGCGGTGCTTGCGGCATTCGGCAGCAGCATGCTGATTATCAAGCCGGGTTTTTCCTCGGCAACCTTCCCGGCAATTATCGGCCTGCTGGGTGGTATGGGTGCAGGCGCGGCCTACACCTGTGTGCGCGCACTCAGCCGGAAAGGCGAAAAGAGCGCCCGCATCGTGTTCTTCTTCTCGATGTTCTCCACGCTGGTATGCGTACCGTTTATGATCACGGACTACCACCCAATGACATGGGGACAGTTCTTCTGCCTGATCGGCGCAGGTGCGTCAGCCGCGCTCGGACAGTTCGGCGTAACGCTCGCGTACGCCAATGCACCGGCCAAGGAGATTTCGGTGTTCGACTACACGCAGGTCATCTTCTCGGCTGTCCTCGGCTTTTTCCTGTTCGGCCAGCTGCCGGACGGCTGGAGCGTCCTCGGCTATCTGCTGATCTGCGGCATTTCGGTCGCGGTGTTCTTCTACAACCGCAATCTGGAGCGCAAGGGACAGTAATATGGTCGAGTACGAACTGGTTCGCTCCAAACGCAAGACGCTTGCTGTGCAGGTGACGCGCGAAGGCCGTGTGATCGTTCGTGCGCCGCTGCGGCTGGCAAAATACCGTATTGAACGGTTTGTCGCGGAGCATACGGACTGGATCGTCCGCGCACTTGCCGATCAGCAGCCCCGCCGTGCGGCACATCCGGAGCCGGATGAGGCCAGGCAGGCTGAGCTTATCCGCCGAGCGAAAATAGAGCTGCCGCCCAAGGTACAGCATTACGCGAAGCAGATGAATCTGTACCCGACCGGGCTGAAGATCACCTCAGCGAGAACACGGTTCGGCTCGTGCAGCGGCAAAAACAGCATTTGCTTCTCATGGCGGTTGATGGACTATCCCGAACCCGCTATCGACTATGTGGTGGTGCATGAACTGGCGCACATTGCACATAAAAACCATGGACCGCAGTTCTGGGCGCTGGTGGAGCGCTATTTACCCGATTATCGTGCGCGGCGTGCCATGCTGCGCGAATGAGAACAGGAAACGAGTATGAATATGACGAATCAATACAAAATTCTGGCATTGGATTTAGACGGAACGCTGCTGGATGCGCAGAGCCGCATCACGCCGGAGAACGCCCGCGCGGTACGCATGGCGCAGCAGGCGGGCGTGCAGATTGTGCTGTGCACCGGCCGCAATGTGCGCGAGGTGCGCCGCTTCAGCGAACAGCTGGAAGCCGCACCGGACTGGCTCGTCACCGCAAACGGCGCGGCAGTGCAGCATCCGGACGACAGGGAACCGGCGTTCTTCGACGGTCTGAGCACAGAAATGGTGGACATCATCCTGAACGAGTGCACCGCCATTGATACCGACCCATGCCTGTATACCACGCAGGATTTGTACTATGGACATGCCTTTCGGCATTTCCTCGAAAACCTGCAGCGGCGCGGACGGGTCGTGATGGATGAGGCCGACGAGGGTTATCACTTTGTCAGGGACAAGAATGCGTGGCGCACTGTGCTCGCAGACGAGCCGCGCCCGTTCACCAAGGCGATTCTTTATCACGATGACCCGAATGCAATCGTGCCGCTGACGGCTGCGCTCGATAAATACGGCATTTTCGAGCTTGCGCCGTCCGTCATGTACGGCGGAGAGCTGCGCAACGTCGAGGTCAACCGCGTGGGTGTGCATAAGGGACGCGGACTGGAATGGCTGGCGCATCACCTCGGCTGCACGCTGGCCAACGTCATCGCCATCGGTGACAGCGAAAACGATCTGACCATGCTGCAGATGGCGGGACTGGGCGTCGCCATGGCAAACAGCGAGCCGTGCATCCGCGAAGCAGCGGACGTTATCACCGGCAGTAATGCGGAAAACGGCGTCGCGCAGGCGATTTACCGACATATTCTGGGGGATGAACGATGAAAAAAGTAGTGGCAATCGGCGAACTGCTCATTGATTTCGTGCCGCAGCAGCGCGGCTGTGCGCTTGATGAGGTCGTGCAGTTTGAGCGTGTCGCGGGCGGTGCGCCGGCCAATGTTGCAACCGCAGTGGCGCGTCTCGGCGGCAGAGCGCAGATGATTTCGCAGGTGGGAGAGGACGCATTCGGTACGCACATTCTCAAAACGCTGCACGCAAACGGCGTGAACATCTCAACGGTGTTCCGCACCGGACGGGCAAATACCGCGCTGGCGTTTGTTTCACTTGATAAGAACGGCAACCGCGAGTTTTCCTTCTACCGCAATCCCTCGGCAGACCTGTTTCTCGATGAAGCACAGATCACGCCGGATATTTTCGCGGACTGTGCCGTGCTGCACTTCTGCTCGGTCGATCTGGTGGACGCACCTGTCAAGCAGGCACATCGCAAGGCCATCCGGCTGGCAAAGGACGCAGGCGCGTTCCTCTCGTTCGACCCGAACGTGCGTCTGCCGCTGTGGGGCAGCCCGGAAAGCTGTCAGGCAGCGATTCGTGAGTTTCTGCCGTATGCAGACCTCGTGAAGCTGTCGGATGATGAAGTTGAATTCTGCACCGGCTGCAAAACCGAGAGGGAAGCGGCAGAGCTTCTGTTTTCGCGGGGCTGCAGGCTGCTGCTTGTGACACGCGGCGCGGACGGCGCGGCAGTCTACACGCCGAACGCGAGCGCCGAGACCAAAGCGCTGCCGGTGACGGTCGCGGATACCACCGGAGCGGGCGATTCGTTCATCGGGTCGTTCCTGTATCAGCTTACCTGCGACGGTGTGACAGCGGAAACGCTCGCAGACATCCCGCAGGAGAAACTTGCGGATTATCTGACGTTTTCGTCCGAATGCTCGGCGTATACCGTGCAGCATAAGGGCGCGGTTATGCCAACAGAAGAAGAATTGAAAATGGAAAATGGAGAATGAATGCGTCCGCCCACAGGGCAGAAATTCAATAACACGCTTTGCGCGTAACCGCAGTTCTTAATTCGCCATTCTCAATTTTTCATTCACCTGCCACTAAAATTTATTGCACAATGTGTGCAAACGTGGTATAATTTTGAGGTTATAAAGAAATGATAACGATTCTTGGCATCGACCCGGGCTATGGCACGATTGGCTACGGCGTGGTGCGGTTCGATAATATGAAATTTACGCCGGTGCAGTACGGTGCGGCAAAAACCGCTCCCGGAATACCAATGCACCTGCGCTTATGTGAGATTTACGATGATATCTGTACGCTGGTGGACACATTTCACCCGGACGAGGTGGCAATCGAGGAGCTTTTCTTCTCGAAAAACGTCACAACCGGCATTCAGGTTGCGCAGGCGCGCGGTGTAATTCTGCTGGCGCTGGCCCAGAAGGGACTGCACCCGGTATCCTATACACCAAATCAGGTGAAACTGTCCGTTGTCGGCTATGGCGGCGCGGAGAAAAAACAGGTGATGGAAATGACGAAAAGCATTCTCCATCTCACCAAGCTGCCGCGTCCGGATGACGCAGCGGATGCGCTTGCGCTGGCCATCTGCCACGGGCATTCCCGGCAGGCCATGCGCTATGAAGGCTTATTATGAGGTTTAAATAGATGTTTTATTATGTAGACGGCACGGTTTCCGTGCTCCAGCAGGGTCTTGCGGTGATCGACTGCGGCGGTGTAGGCTATGCCTGTCACGCTTCGCAGAACACCATCGGCAAGCTGAAAACCGGCGAAAAAGCGCGTCTGCTGACCTGGCTCAATGTCCGGGAGGGCGTGTTTGAGCTGTACGGATTTATCGACGAGGAGGAGAAATCCTGCTTCCTGATGCTGACCAGTGTCAACGGCGTTGGCCCGAAGGCGGCGCTGTCCATCCTGTCGGTCGCACCGCCGGACAGACTGGCGCTCAGCATCATCACCGGCGATGAAAAAATGCTCATGCAGGCGCCGGGCATCGGCAAGAAGATCGCACAGCGCATTGTACTCGAGCTGCGCGACAAGATGAGCAAGGAGCAGCTCGAGACCGCATCTGCAGCGTCTCCGGTGGCGGCAGCCGCCGTTTCCGGCGGTGTCAACCACACGCAGGAGGCAGTCGCGGCGCTTATGGTGCTCGGCTATACGCAGGCAGAGGCGCTGCACGCGATGGAGGGTCTGAATGCTGCCGGCATGGAGGCGGACGAGATCATCCGCCAGTGCTTGAAAAAGCTGGTCAAGTCCTGATTCTGGACGATAAAAGCCTGATCAAGTAGGGGAGTGTACCTTTGAGTATTGAATTTTCCGGCGGCATGACGGATGATGAGCGCATCATCTCCACCCGCCAACTCAGCGAGGACGAGACCGAGAATTCGCTCCGTCCGAAATCCATGGCGGACTATATCGGTCAGAAAAAAGCCAAGGAAAACCTGAGCATTTACATACAGGCCGCGAAAATGCGCGGTGAATCGCTCGACCATACGCTGCTGTACGGTCCGCCGGGTCTGGGCAAGACCACACTCGCGGGCATCATTGCCGCAGAAATGGGCGTGAATATCCGTGTTACGAGCGGTCCGGCAATCGAAAAAGCGGGAGATTTGGCGGCTTTATTGACAAATCTCTCAGAGAATGATATTTTGTTTATTGACGAGATTCATCGCCTCGACCGTGCGGTAGAGGAGATTCTCTATCCTGCGATGGAGGACTATGCACTCGATATCATCATCGGCAAGGGGCCTTCGGCGCGCTCGATCCGTATCGATCTGCCGAAATTTACGCTCATCGGCGCGACTACGCGTGCCGGACAGATGACCAGTCCGCTGCGTGACCGCTTCGGCGTCATGCTCCGTCTGGAGCTGTATTCGCCGGAGGAGCTGTGCGGTATTGTTGAACGCTCGGCAGGCATTCTTAATGTACCGTGCGAGCACGAGGGCGCATTCGAGATTGCGCGCCGCAGCCGCGGTACGCCGCGAATCGCCAACCGGCTTCTGCGTCGCGTGCGAGACTTTGCGCAGGTAATCGGCACCGGTACGATTGACAGAAAAAGTGCCGACATTGCGCTTCGTGCACTCGAGATTGATGAGTTGGGTCTGGATAACGTAGACCGCAGGATGCTCAAAAGCATCATCCAGAACTACGGCGGCGGTCCGGTCGGACTGGACACGCTGGCCGCGACCATCGGCGAAGAAGCAATCACCTTGGAAGATGTTTATGAGCCGTATCTCATGCAGATCGGCTTTCTCAGCCGCACGCCGCGCGGACGCTGCGTGACGCTGCAGGCTTACCGTCATTTGAATCTGGAACCGGCGGACGGACAGCAAATGCTGTAATGCAATCGTTTCCCCGCCTTTATCATACAAGAAAGTTAGGTGTTTCATTTGGGTAGATATTTTGGAACAGACGGCGTTCGCGGTGTAGCGAACTCGGAACTTGATGCACTGCTGGCGTTCAAGATCGGCGCGGCAGCGGCATACGCACTCACGCAGGAGTCTGCACACGGCCGCAAGGCGAAGCTGCTGATCGGCAAGGACACCCGCGTATCCTCGGATATGCTGGAGAACGCGCTCGTCGCGGGCATCTGCTCGGTTGGCGCGGATGTAGAGCTGCTCGGCGTTATCCCGACGCCGGCGGTCGCTTTCCTCACCATCAAGCACAAGGCAGATGCGGGTATTGTCATTTCCGCAAGCCACAACTCCTTTGAGTACAACGGCATCAAGATTTTTGCAGGCAACGGCTACAAGCTGCCGGACGAAACCGAGGCAAGAATTGAGGACCTGATCGACGATTTCGAGTCTATTCCGAAGATGACCCACGAGAAGATCGGCCGTGTACTCAAAAGCGAGATCGACCCGGTAGTCGAGTACACCGACCATCTTGCAGATACCATCAAGGGCGACCTGTCCGGTCTGCGTGTGGCGGTGGACTGTGCAAACGGTTCCTCCTCCACAACGGTGGAGCGCCTCATGCGTCTGGTCGAGTGCAAGGCGGAAATCCGTTTCTATGAGCCGGACGGCATCAACATCAACGATAACTGCGGCTCCACCCATCTTGGTCAGCTGAAGGAGCGCGTCCGCTCGGGCAATTTTGATCTTGGCGTTGCCTTTGACGGTGATGCGGATCGCTGCCTGATCGTAGACGAGACCGGCGAGGAGCTGGACGGCGACCGCATTATGGCAGTCTGCGCGGCGCACATGAAGAAGGAAGGCAAGCTGCGCGGCGGCGCATTTGTTGCCACCATTCTGTCCAACATGGGCCTGCACGCCTACGCCGAAAAGAACGGCATGAAGATCGAGTGCTCCAACGTCGGTGACCGCTATGTGCTCGAAATGATGCTCAAGAAGGGCTACATTCTGGGCGGCGAGCAGTCCGGACACGTTATTTTTCTTGAGTATGCGTCCACCGGTGACGGTGAGCTGACTGCACTGCAGTTTATGTCTATCCTCAAGGCGAGCGGCAAGAAGTGCTCGGAGATCGCAGCTGAGGTTGAGCCGTGGCCGCAGCTGATGATCAACGTCAAGGTGCCGAACGATAAGAAGGCTACCCTGCAGCAGCTGCCCGAGGTCAAGGCGGCTATCGATGCGGCTTCTGCGGAGCTGGGCAATAACGGCCGAATCCTGGTTCGTCCGTCCGGCACGGAGGCGCTTGTGCGCGTCATGGTAGAGGGCACGAACAGCGAGCAGGTAGATACTTTGGCAAAAAAGGTTGCCAAAGTCATTGAGTCTGTTGTATAATGTAAAAGAGCCAACAGGAGTGGGTGTGGTTTGCACACCCACTTTCTTCATTCTGAACAGGGAGGTGGGAGCATTTGCGCACAATTCCATAACATGCTAAGCGCCAGAACTGCGGTGCAGCCGGTATCGCAGTTGACGAGGAAAGGGTTAATCGAAAGTATTCGGCGGGTGCCCTTCGGTCACAAGTGGGTTGATCGTCAGCAGGCTGTTAAAACATACGGGCGACCGTATCGACAGAGCAGTTATGCGTAACGCACTATTTTTATACCCAAAATTAGAAATTCACCGCATATATTGAGGTAAGGCAATACGGAATAATTAAACAAGAGCGATTTGTGAGAGAGTTTTACGGACCAATAAGGCGTGTTTGGCGGTAATGCTTGATGTATTATCGTAAAATCGCAACGCAGTCAGGACGTAAAATCTTCACAAAGCGGCGCGGCAGCGCGACCGGAGTTCGTGCAAGAAGCCGCAGCTTTCATTGTTCCGTGCTGCCTAAGGCTCATACTGAAATGTTGCGGAAGATATGTTATATTTACCGTTGCAAAGGAGTATTATTTTATGTGTGGAATCGTTGGATTCACCGGACGCGAGAACGCGCTTCCGATTCTCATCAAGGGTCTGTACAGTCTGGAATACCGAGGCTATGACTCTGCCGGTGTCGCTGCCTTCACGAAGGACGGTCTGCGCGTTGTCAAGGCGCGCGGCCGCATTGCAAACCTTGAGGAGAAGATCAAGGAGGAAGGCGGCGACATGTACTGCACCTGCGGTATCGGCCACACCCGCTGGGCAACGCACGGCGAGCCGTCCGACCGCAACTCGCATCCGCATCTGGGCGGCAAGGGCAAGGTAGCAGTTGTACACAACGGCATTATCGAGAACTACAAGGAGCTGCGTGAGCGTCTGGAGGCACACGGCTACGAGTTTAAGTCCGAGACCGATACGGAGACTGTCGCGCACCTCGTGGACTATCTGCACACCGGCAAGCAGGAGGATCTGGCCAAGACCGTTCTGCAGGCCGTGCAGCGTCTGCGCGGCTCTTACGCACTGGGCGTAGTCTCGATGGATAACACGCAGGAGATCGTTGCTGCACGCCGTGGCAACCCGCTGGTTATCGGTATCGGTGAGGGCGAGAACATGATCGCATCCGATATTACCGCTATTATCAATCGCACCAAGCGTTATATTATTCTGGATGATAACGAGGTTGCAATCGTTCGCCCGGACAGCGTAGTTGTCATGAACGAGTTCGGCGATACGGTAGAGAAGGAAATCATGACCGTAACGTGGGATATGTCCGCAGCGGAAAAGGGCGGCTACCAGCACTTTATGCTCAAGGAGATCATGGAGCAGCCCAAGGCAGTTGCCGATACGGTTAAGCCGCGCATCAAAAACGATGCGGTTGTATTCGAGGACAACGGTCTGACCGACGAGCGTCTGCGTGAGATCGAGCATATCCATATCATCGGCTGTGGCTCTGCACTGCACGCAGGCATGGTCGGCAAGCGCGTGATTGAGGCAATGTGCCGCATTCGCTGCACGGCAGAGGTTGCCAGTGAGTTCCGTTATGAGAACCCGATCATCGGCAAAAAGGATATGTGCATCGTTATCAGCCAGTCCGGCGAGACGGCGGATACGCTGGCTGCCATGCGTCTGGCCAAGCAGGCAGGTGCGTTCACGATTGCGATCGTAAACGTTGTTTCCTCGACGATTGCGCGCGAAGCAGACGGTGTGCTGTATACCTGGGCCGGCCCGGAGATTTCGGTTGCGACAACCAAGGCATATTCCGCACAGCTGTCCGCTCTGTACCTCATCTCGGTCAAGATCGCGCGTGTGCGCGGCCTGATTTCCATCGGTGATGAGCGTGCGCTGTGCGCTGAGCTGCAGCGCCTGCCGGAGTGCATCGAGCAGACCCTGAAATGCCAGTCGGATATGCAGCGTATCGCTACTCTGTATGCAAACCGCTCGAGCGTGTTCTTCCTTGGCCGCGGACTGGACTATGCCGCCGCGCTCGAGGCTTCGCTCAAGCTGAAGGAAATTTCCTATATTCATTCGGAGGCGTATGCTGCCGGTGAGCTTAAGCACGGCACCATTTCTCTGATCGAGGAGGGTACTCTGGTTGTTGCTCTGGCAACGCAGCCGGCACTGTTTGAGAAGACGGTCTCCAATATCCGCGAGGTTGTAGCGCGCGGCGCAAGCGTCGTGCTCGTCACCACGGACGATTTCACCGGGGACGAGTCGGTCTGCCAGCACATCGTGCGCCTGCCGAAGTGCCTGTATGAATTTTCCGCTTCGCTCTCGATTATTCCGATGCAGCTTTTGGCATACTATATCGCAGTGGAGCGCAACTGTGATGTTGATAAGCCGCGCAACCTGGCAAAGTCGGTAACTGTAGAGTAAAACGTTAATAATATTGTCATAATTGCATAAAAGCAGAAGCGTGTTTTTGTGTGATATCGGTAAAGATGACAATCGTTTCTTGACATTTCCAATTCTACCGCGTATAATAGCTATTGACATGAGAAATGATTATCAAATACAGCCATCGAACGGGATTCCCGATGAAAAGCTGTGCCGTCTGGCGCGGCAGGGAGACGGACCCGCGATGGAGAATCTGATCCGTCGTTATACCCGTCTGGTCAAGACCTGTGCGCGGCCCTACTTTCTGGCAGGCGCCGATGCAGAGGATCTGATGCAGGAGGGTATGCTCGGGCTGCTGAATGCCGTCCGGGAGTACGATGAGAGTAAGGGCGCACCCTTTGGAGCGTTTGCACGGTTGTGCATCACGCGGAAGATTTATTCCGCCGTGAAGGCGGCAGCGTCGCTCAAGCACGACCCGCTCAATCAGTCCATGTCAATCGATCGACCTCTGTTTGAAGACCTTGCGGAATCGCGTACCCGGGTAACTGCACCGAATGGTGATCCTGAATCGCTTGTTATCGGCAATGAGGAGAGGGAAGAGCGGAAAAAGAAGCTCTACTCGCTTTTGTCTGAATTTGAGGCACAGGTTTTGACGTTGTTTTTGGACGGCTTATCGTATGAAGAGATGTCCGAAGCGCTGCACAAACCGATCAAATCTGTGGATAATGCCGTCCAGCGCATCAAGCGAAAATCGGCAGCCATTAAACCTATTTAGGCGATAGCAGGCGCAGTGTCTGTACGCATATATTTCAAGTTTCCCGAGGGAACAGTATCAAAGAGAGGTAAAAACCATGTACGAAGACAAGACTTTAGTATGCAAGGAATGCGGTAAGGAGTTCGTGTTCACCGCTGGTGAGCAGGAGTTTTACGCAGAGCGCGGTTTCCAGAACGAGCCGCAGCGCTGCAAGTCCTGCCGCGATGCGCGCAAGAACGCTGCACGCGGTCCGCGTGAGTTCTTCACCGCTACCTGTGCTGCTTGCGGCGGCGAGGCTCGCGTTCCGTTCGAGCCGAAATCTGACCGCCCGGTATATTGCAGCGAGTGCTTCGCAAAGATGCGTGAGCAGTGATACCGTAACGGTAAAAAATCAATAAATGACACGTTAAAAGTGCCAGTAATGACTTTTCTCATTGCTGGTGCTTTTTTCTTTGCCCAAAGGAAAGGAATCGGCAAGGGAATGTATGTGTCCCGAAAAAATGATAAAGAAATGAAGAATCGAATCCGCAAGCGATGGGCGGCTTGCGGCAAAAGAAAACCTCTGCTCAAAATGGGCAGAGGGAATCTTTTGATTTTAAGCAATAATATCGTATTTCAGGATTAAGCCACGCTTCTGCCGGTCGTCAAGGTCAGCAATAGCGGCATCAATGCTGGGAAATAAGCAAGGACAGATATGGCCTTTGCTAAGATTCACGAAGCTGTACATGTTTGTTCCCTTGTGGGGGAGCAGAAGTACGTCCAGTGTTTCGTTGCGCTTGAAAATGTAGAAATGCATAGAGAAGAGCCTCCTTTACTTGGTTTCGTTGATGGTAAGCAACTCTTCGACCGTCTCTTTCTGCCGGCGAAGAAAGCCGAGATAGAAACCGTCAGAAACGGAAAATGCGATGCATGCTGCGTGCAGCAGAAGGGCTCCGATATGTATGAGAAGATCTATAATCTCTGCGATGTTTATATTTTTTGATGCATAAAAGGCATAGGTGGGATTGGTGAGCAGCAGATAAAAGTCCCATAAGATAAGCGCACTGACCGGAATCAGGGTGAACGATAAGGCAATCCAAACGCGGGTGTCTTTCTTAAGAGCATCGCACACATGCAGAATATCGGCGTGCTTGGTTTCCAGTTCCTCGCGCGAAAAGCGGGAATAGTAATCCAAGTCACATAGTTTCTGGTACTTGATGAATTCGGCTGCGCCGTTTTTATCGGACTTTGATGGTATATTACTGGGCATAGGCGATAACTCCTGTAGATCGGGGTAGTTCTTGATAAAAAGAAAAGGAAGACTCTAAAGAGCCTTCCTTTCAGGTCGCAGGCCTCACAGACTTCTGCGACACTAATCACTATAAGCAGTATAGCATAGCAAATGCCGGCCCGTAAAGCGCCGAGAAAGGCTTTATTGTTTAGACGGTATTATTCCCGCATTGTCGAAAGCAGCGTTACGCTGGTCAGTACAACATCCGCCTGCGGCGGCTGAGGAGGGGACCAGATGTTAGGGCGAACGGCCTGAAGATGGTTATTGATGATCAGGTTCTTTCCGAGCGACTGCTGCAGTTCAACGATGTCTGCCGTTGTCAGCTCGTGATCGCGGATGATGTTGGTTTCGCCGAAGCCCTTAACAGGGTTCTGTTTGGCAACATAAACGGTGTAGGCGTAGCCGATATAGTAGAGATAGTTCATGAGCGGTTACCTCTTTATATGTTGACTTGTGCTCATATTGAGCAGAGGTTAGTGCCAAACCCTCAGCGTTTTGAGGGCTTGGAAGAAGATAAAATTACATGGTTCTCAAACCAGGTATAGCGCCATTTTTGAGTGTCGGTAAGGTTTGGAAGAAGATAAAATCACATGGTACTCAAACACAGGGAGTATTCATCATCAAAAACTGCTGGGTTTGGAAGAAGATAAAATTACATGGTACTCAAACACATGCTACACCTAAGGGACATTTGAAAGGAAGCAAAATTACAGGATACTCAAACCGGGCGTGTTTCTTATCCAACGGTTCTCAAACCGGATAAAGTCCTTTCCGAACGTCAGGTTTGGAAGAGTGTGAGATTACAGGGTTCTCAAATCTTTTGCGAATGAAGAAACGGCGTCCACGCGATTTGGAAGGGAATAGAATTGCAGGGTGCTCAAACGACGCCGCCATCTGAAGCAAACAAAGCAATGTTTTGGAAGCAAAAGAATTGCAGGGTACTCAAACCAAATCCTTTTCGATTGACTTACGGAGATAGGTTTAGAAGAAGATAAAATTACAGGGCTCTCAATTAGACTTTCTCCAACGGGAGTTGAGTGCATAAAAAGCTTTGGAAGTAGAAGAAATTACAGGGTACTCAAACTCGTGCTGCTACCAATCCACTCGTTTTGGTGGAGAAAAAGCTACATGGTACTCAAACCAGGAAGGTGGACTACCGGTTTAGAAGAAGATAAAATTGCAGGGTACTCAAATATCTGTCCCTAGACGACCTTTCCGGCCCTCGATTTGGAAAAAGATAAAATTACATAGTACTCAAACACTTCATGGCTGTACGTTACAGCGAGAAAAGTTTGGGAGGCGGAGAAAATTACAGGGTTCTCAAACGATGTACAGTATCGCTCCTAAGTCGCCACCTTGGGTTGGAAGAAAGTAAAATTACAGGCCATTCAAATAAGAGAGAAAAAATTGCAAGGCTCTCAAGAAGGGTACCCAAAGGGTCCAAATAGGAAACTCGAATCACGAACGCTTGGTTGCAAAAGAAAATAGACTTGTGCTCACAATGAACAGAGGTTGATGCCAAGCCCTCAGCATTTTGATAGTTTGGAAGAAGATAAAATTACATGGTACTCAAACTCGTGCTGCTACCGATCCACTCGTTTTGGAGAAGAAAAAGCTACATGGTACTCAAACGTAGTTCATCCTCAGCGGGTTGGAAGAAGATAAAATTACATGGTACTCAAACGCAACTTTTTTCGCGTGTCAAGCCCCCTTGTTTGGGAGGCGGAAGAAATTACAAGGTTCTCAAACCAAGATTGCAGCCGAGGCGGAACCTACCCCGGGTTGAAAGAAAATAAAATTACATGGTGCTCAAACTATAATCGCAATTGCGATAGAAATGTGTTGGGTTTGGAAGAGAATAAAACTACAGGGTTCTCAAGCATCATGCCGTTCTCTTATCCGCGTCTAATCGTTTTGGAAGCAGAAGAAATTGCATGGCGCTCAAACAAACTCGGCATCGTAAGTCAGTGAAAGAAGGAAATTGCATAGGGCTCAAACACGACCGTGCCGCGTGCTACACAAAGGTTTGGTTTGGAAGTATAAGAAATTGTATGGTACTCAAACAAACCGGACAGATGATTTTGTGCAAAAGTAGTTTTGAAAACAGAAGAAATTGCAAGGTTCTCAAATAAATGAAGATATAAATCCGTAAATGAGGATGTTTTAGAAGGGGGGATTACAGGGGCTCAAACGAGTGAAGGATGAGATCAGCGGTATGCGCTGGAATTACAGATCAACTCAAACAAAAAGAGAATACTGGCTGAGTATGGTTGGGTTGGCGGTAAAGAGCTTTTGAGAAAAGAAATTACACGGTACTCAAACCTTAAAAACCGTGCCGTCGCCATTGATAAGCTTAGAAGAGAAGTAGAATTACGTGGTTCTCAAACTCCGCCTTGATGTAGCTCGCGTTTTAGACGGGAAATACATGGTTCTCAAACCTATAACAGGCCAAAGATATCGGCCGCCTGATTTGGAAGAAGATAAAATTACATGGTACTCAAACACACACTCAGGTGTAACAGTCGGCAGGCGGTTTAAAAGAAGATAAAATTACATGGTGCTCAAGCCGAGATGTGGATGCAGAACGTGAGATCAGAGGATTGGAAAGAAACGAAATCACAGGGTTCTCAAACTGGACATGACGCAATCCATTTTGCCAGATTCGAAAGAATGCAAGACTTCAGCATTTTGAAGGCTTGGAGGAAAGTAAAATTACATGGTGCTCAAACCGGATTTCTTCGACGTGCCGATGGATTTCCGGTTTGGAAAGGTGTGAAGTTGCAGGGTTCTCAAACGTCAAGATGAGTCGCAGCGTTGTAAGAAAGCAAAATTACAGGATACTCAAACGGACATAGACTTTTTCACTGACCCCCTCAAGGTTTGGAAAAAGATAAAATTACATGGTACTCAAACTTTACAACAATATCACCTGGTTTAGAAGAAGATAAAATTACATGGCAATCAAACAGTCGCGACTGGGACTAAAAGATAAAAAGGGGGGGTAGAAGAAGATAAAATTACATGGTTCTCAAACTCGAAAAGATGTTCCGAATATTGCACCGTGGGTTTGGCAGACGTGAAATTACATGGTGCTCAAACCCCTGATGTTGCCGGCACGATATTCGAAGGAAAATGGAATTGCATGATGCTCAAACTGGCTTTCGAGCCGGAACACGCTTTGGAAGTGGAAGAAACCTTTGGATGTCGCACGTTCACTTATTTCACGATTTGAGCGGCTTTTCGGACAAGGATAGCAAGCAGTTGAATAAGATTGCATGCTGCGCTGGCGACAAACAAAGGAGCAAAGATAAATGCTCCCCAGTGGAAAAGCGTTAATACGGCAGAAAACAGGAGATTCGAGGGCCAGTATGGCACATGCAGCATCAACAGCCAACATTGCGCCCCAGCCAATGCCGATGAAAACATAACATCTTTGATTTGCAAAAGAATAGTCTGTTTGTCGATTAAGGTCTTTTGAGACATAAATAATCCTCCGAATTTGATTTGGAAATGGAATCGCGGGGTACTCAAATAATGAATTTCTTTTACCTCTATTGCATAAAATGCAAAAATGGAGTCGAAGAATGCTTAAATAAAGTGGGTGAAATTGCAGACGCTCAAACTTCACGGTCTGTTTCCTATTTAGAGCATTTACTTAGAAAAAAATGAAAGATTGCGGGACACTTAAATGCAGAAACATGGATTGCTTTTGATTGAAAGTTGCAAATCCGCAAGCTAACGATGTTCATACAATGCAGAAGTTAAGCCGCACTCGCAGAACCAGACCAAGCCACGAAAAGCATACGGTAAATCCAAGACGAAATTTCAACCGCAACATTTTGAGGCTTTGAAAGTAGAAGAAATTACAGGGTTCTCAAACACTATTACTGGCCGCTTGATTTGGGAAATGGGTTTGGAAGAAGATGAAATTACATGGTACTCAAATGTTTTGTGAAATCGCTTGACTTCAGACTTCAGTGTTGGGTTTGGAAGAAGATAAAATTACATGGCACTCAAACTACTACCATACCAAAACCTCGCCGCTGCACGGTTTGGAAGAGAAAGAAATTGCAGGGTTCTCAAGCTGAGATGGTTCACCTGTACTACGCTACAAATACAAAAAAATTGCAGGGCACTCAAACTCAAGAGACTCAGTCAGACGCACGACATCGGGTTTAGAAGAAGATGAAATTACATGGTACTCAAACCAGCATTGTCTGCAACTCGTGAACCGTGTAGGTTTGGCAGAGGATAAAATTACATGATACTCAAACAACTCGTACAGCTGCTTAAAGAAATAAGTCGGTTTGGAAGAAGGTAAAATTGCATGGTTCTCAAACATATCTTGTATGGCAAATAAGATCAGCCCGCTTTGAAGAAGAGTAAAATCGTATGGTTCTCAAATAAACAGGGCCCAATATTTTTGCGTACATTTCTGCTTGAAAGGCACAAAGAAATCGTAGGAGCACTTGTGCTCACTTTGAGCAGAGGTCGATGAGAAACCCTCAGCGTTTTGAGGGTTTAGAAGAAGATGAAATTACATGGTTCTCAAACTCAATGTCATCCCATGTTACCTGCTCGGCCGGTTTAGAAGAAGATGAAATTACATGGCACTCAAACCAGCATAGCCCGCAACTCGTGAACCGTGTAGGTTTGGCAGAGGATAAAATTACATGGTACTCAAACATACGTCAACTCGCCAACCAGACGGGTTTGGAAGGGTGTGAAATTACATGGTTCTCAAACAATTCAGTTCCATTTATATGTTACACACTCGATTTGGAGGGGTGTGAAATTGCAGGGTGCTCAAACAGATACTCACTATATTGTCAAGTCTTTTAAGGTTTGGAAGGGTGTAAAATTGCAGGATACTCAAACATCGGAAAATCAAAGAGCCGCTGTTTTGTAAGGAAGCAAAATTACATGGTGCTCAAGCCCTACAGCCGTTAAAAATCACGAATGTGCAGGTTTGGAAGAAGATAAAATTGCAGGGTTCTCAAACCGAAATGGTTCATCTGCATTGTGCTGCAAAGACGAAGAAATTGCAGGGCACTCAAACTCAAGAGACTCAGTCAGACGCACGACATCGGGTTTAGAAGAAGATGAAATTACATGGTACTCAAACGCATGCTACACTTTCCAGCCAGAACACACTTGGAAGCGGAAGAAATTGCAGGGCACTCAAACCAACGATGTAGGCGGTTTTGCTTTGTAATTATTATACCATATCCTGATAAAAAAGCAAACATTTGTTCTATTTGTTTGAGAGCAGAAAAGGGTGAAGTTTAGGATGTGCTTCACAGAGAACGTAGATATTCCCTGATAAAGAATGATAAAAATGATTATGTGAGAAACAAAAAAACAGAATTTAAGAAACGGAAAGGAAAACGTACATGATTTATTATGATGATTTTAGAGCTTTTGCAAAAGAGCATGAAGATGAAATTTTCGCGTATTTCGTTCGAGATGGAGAAGATGCTGCGCAGTATGGCACGATCATTGAGGTAGTGCCGCTGCCGGACGCAGATTTCCTGATTGGCTTCAATGTATGGACAGAATGCTATAACGATAAGGATTTCATGCTGTACCAGCAAGATGATCTCGAATATTATAAGCTGAGCGAGATTCGTCTGGGTATCAATCCGCATTTCGAAGCAGCAAGAGTTCCGCTAATGGGATAAGAATAAAACGCGAATGAAACATGAACGGCGAAAGGAGGTGATAAAATGAGCAAAATGGTCTATCTCCCGTATGTTCACTTTGAACAGGAAGAAGGAGAAGCGGAGGGTACCGGCTGGTACTTTACGCAGTATAATACAGAAACAGGAGAAGGTCGAGGCTGGCACGGAACAGAGTTCATGCCGGACTGCTTCTTCGAAACGAAATGCGAGAATGGAGAGCCGGAAACAAAGTTCTTTGATGTGCGTACCAATGAGCCAATCAAGCAGTGGAGTTGGCCGGAACCGCAGGATGACAATGCGTTCACAAACTATGGTTCGCTGGCTGAGTTCGTTGCGAATAATTCGCAGAAGGTGTTCCGTATTGTTGACCTCGATGAAGAAGCATACGACTACTCATGCACAATTTATGGCCGATTGACTACATTGGTCGAACTGGCGAACAAGGATGCTCTGCTGGGCATTCAGGTGCTGCAGGAGAGCGATGACGGCAAGCTGTATGGAACGGATACGCTGGAATACTACAAACTCAGTGAGATCCGCCTGACAAGCTGCAAGGAGGACATGAAACGATATTATACCGATGAAGCTGCTGAGTGGATAGCCAATTACACATGGAATGCGTATGGTTCGTTCAGTAGATTTGCAGAGAAAAACAAAGACAGGGTCTTTCGAGTGATCGTAAAGCCGGAGTTCTGCGGCGATGTCCCGGGAGACAGCTTTGATGCAAGACGCTGTAAGATGTCTTCTGTCGTAACGCTGCCGGATGATGATGTCTTTATTGGGTTGCGGATGCTTGATATTGCGCAGGTGGAATACCGGAAACTGAGCGAGGTTCATCTGCAGTGGCGTGCAGACGATAATCAGCCTGAGTGATCGGGCCAAAAGAAAACCTCTGCTCATATTGAGCAGAGGAGGATGTGTGCTAACAAGAAACCAGCAACCGCAAAATGTTGCAAACACTTGAAAGCCAACTTTCAAGTAACTTACAAGTAGTTTCAAGTAGAAGCTGCTTTCCGCCAATGACTTGCATTGGTTTTGATAAAGAAATGAAAATGAAATGCTGTTGCCCGTCCTCAGATGCGACAGGAGGACGGGCAATGGGACGAATGTGAAATTTAATTACTGAAGATTAGAAACGCTTACAGCACATTGTAGCGCTTATTTATCCCATGCCTCAGGAGCCGCCCCCGCCACCACCATCATCGACGCCAGCAGTGCACAAGTGATACCGTAACGATAAAAAACAATCTGCAATGCCTATTGCTTATATGGGCATCGGAACCCGAGAGCATAGAATCATAGCAATAATACCAATCAGTATAGTTACGATAAGAATAATGCATGCAATCTCAATTTTGTATTCTTCTTTGTGCAGTTTGAACGCTGCAATAAGAACTATGGCACTTACAAGTGCGATAATACCTATTCCTTTCCATAACCATGAAAGTTCATGTATTAACTGCATTGTGGTCACTTCCTTTTTGAAATCTTGTAGAAAAAATATGGGATAGGATCACCCCACGTGTGTGGGGAAAAGGCTTAAAATTATCCCGGTAACAATGGTCCATATTAGCCATCTACATTTATAAATATCGAAAATCTGGTTTTTGTAACACAAGAACAAATTGCATAAAAAACTCCGTCTAACCGCAAGGGTATAGATGGAGTAGGGATTTTCGATTATGTGAACGTTAATTTGACTGAGGGATATGCAGCATTCTAGCAGTTTCAAGCCATGCGATTTCATTGGACTCCAGCTCTTTGATGGCCTCAAGGCGAGTATCTCCTTGGGCGACACAGCCTTTCAAATGCAGGCTCTTGGCGATCCAGACACGATGCCCATTGACGCTCTCACGGCTTATGGCGTAGGGATACAACATGAAGAACAGCTCCTTTAGCAATAAAAACGGGTTCATATGATAAGGTACAGAACAAGAATACCCACAAAAGTTGTTGCCATTCCTGTGAGAAAACATCCCATAGTCAAAGAACCAGGAGAGGATTTGCTCGAGTCTTCAATTAGAAACACAGCAAGCAGAAGGACGAGCCCGAAACAAAGCAAAAAAGCGCCTGCATGAATGTTAAGGGGGATTATCATTTAGAGTTCTCCTTGTTTATGCAGATTTTGAAGGTAGAGGATTTTGCATAGGTCTCAAACAAGTTAGTTGACATCACGACAACAGATGTCGTTTTAGAAGTAAGTGATTTTACATAGGTCTCAAACTCATCGAGGTTAAGGCACGCATCTCGGCTATGAGTGGAGGTATTTCGTTTTACATAGGTCTCAAATTTCTACCCAAAAAAACCCGAGGTTTGGAGGTGTATGGTTTTACATAGGTCTCAAACATACCCGCCAGAAACTGTAATCTTATAACTGATTTGGAGGTATTTCGTTTTACATAGGTCTCAAACCGCTTTTCAAGCAAGTTGTTGATACCGAACGGTTTGGATATATTTCGTTTTACATAGGTCTCAAATTTCTACCCTAAAAAACCCGAGGCTTGGAAGCATCTCGTTTTACATAGGTCTCAAACTATAAAGGCAAAATAAACAGAGCCCCGAGGTTTGAAGGTATTTCGTTTTGCATAGGTCTCAAACCTCAAAGATCACTGATAAAACGATGGGTAGATAATTTAACATAGGACTCAAAAGCCAGTCCAAAAGACTTTACATATGAGAGAAAGAGGGGGGTTAATCTCTCCGGGTAGCTTTGTTGTAATCAGCCTGTCCAGCCGCAATAACAGCGGTCACGCAAACGACCGTTGCGAAAAGACACAGGCCAGCAATAATGCCGATGATAAACAAAGAAATCGCCTCCTATATATAAGCGAAAATGGTTGTGAATTTACAAGGTTAAGTAACTCAAACGCGCGTAGCGGTACGGGATAGCCGCTGAAAGAGGTTCGACATAAGACTCAAACCCTGATGGAACGGATATTTCATATCCGGTTGGAGGTGGATAGTTTTACATAGATCTCAAACAGAAAAGATATGTGGACTAATCAGGTAAGAGTTTGAAGGTGTCCTGTTTTACATAGGTCTCAAACGGCAGGCACAGGATTGTAATAGGTTGGTGGTTTAGAGATAGTTTGTTTTACACGAGACTCAAACAAATTACTGATTTGCGGTCTATTTTCCTTTGTTTTGGTTTTACATAAGTCTCAACATAGGTCTCAAACTTAAACTGTATTCGCAAAAACAGGTTTTGGAGGTGAGTGATTTTATATAGGACTCAAGCGTTACGTAGTCGCACTTCCAGCACGGCAAACGGCTGGTCTGTTACATCGCCGATAGAGATGGGTTTGGAGGTGAGTCATTTTACATAGGACTCAAGCAGAAAAAAGGTCATCAGATTGCCTTCTTTTGTTTTGGAGTTGAGTGATTTTACATAGGTCTCAAACAGAGAAAGATATGTGGACTAATCAGGCAAGAGTTTGAAGGTGTCCTGTTTTACATAGGTCTCAATTATCGAGATATTTTTCCCTGAGGGTGTTTTGAAGGCATTGTTTTGCATGGATTGCAAAAATAGGACTCAAATGACCGGTCTGAACGGTGATAATAAGGTAAATGATTTCACATAGGTCTCAAACAGCGCAAGCGCTCGGAGTGGGGCGGGATTTAGAGGTGTAAGGTTTTACATAAGTCTCAAACCTCTGGAGAGCCTAAACAACCATAAAGTTGGAAGACCCGATATTCACATAGGTTTCAAGCAGCGGATTCCAATCCTTCATCATTCTGGAAAGGTTTAGAAGAAAGTAATTTTACATAGATCTCAAACCCGGTCGAATTCGAGGGTCTCGACATTCGTTTTAGAAGTGTTTGATTTCGCATAGGTCTCAAACAAAACAAGCGTAAACAGGGAGTTCGTGTACGGTTCGGAGGTATTTAATTTTACATAAGAATCAAACTCTGTTTTTCGCCGATCAAAATACGACGTCGGTTCGGAGGTATTTAATTTTACATAAGAATCAAACCGCAAGAACGGCAGCTACATTACCGGTCAGGGTTTGGAGGCATTTGATTTTACATAGGTCTCAAACAGGCAAGTGGTCATGCTCAGCTGACCGCATGTTTTGGAGATGTGCGATTTTACATAGGTCTCAAACGATGAACTACCGCCAAAGAAATCAACAGCGGTTTTGAAGGTGAATCATTTTACATAGGTCTCAATTCTCGATGATCTGAAGAAGAATCTGAAGAAGAGTTTTGGAGGTATTAACTTTACATAGGCCTCAAACGACTGCACGGCTTTGAGGTAGGTTTGGATGTATCTCATTTTACAGAGGTCTCAAACAAACAAACAAACAATCACATATTTTCATGGAGGCATTCATCGCCGCAATAACAACGCATCGCAAGTGTACCTTTACTATGACGGTTGATGATTTCAAATGCCGTATGCGTGGGCATCTCTATAATCCAGAATCCATTGCGGCAATAGCTCTTCGGCGGAAGATAACCGAATTCGAAGAGATCTTGTTTAATAGTCTCAACTTCAGCTTCGGAATCACACATGCTTAAAGGCCAAATGACCAGTGTGTTGCGGTTAGCAAAATTAGACTTTAGATATGAACGAAGCATATCGTCAATGGTTACATGTTCTAATTTCATAATAGCCTTCTTTCTTTGAACGCAACATTTGCTTTGTAATTATTATACCATATTCCAGTGAAAAAGCAAACAATTGTTCGATGTCCGGGCTTATGCAGTTTTTGCATTAGCGAAAGGGAAGTGAACTGTGATATACTACAAAATTTGCGTCAGAATCGCTAGTATGGCAGGGGACAAGTAGTTCGGAAAGAACCCCTTACTCTTGCCTGTATCGTGCCTCATACGCCGTCTACACGTCGCTACAGCCTATTCCATTTTGCACTTAGCAGGGTTGACATTGGTATGGTATAATGCAGGGTTTGGGCACTTTTTATTTGTCCAGGGCAAAAATAGTCTTCAAATAAGAAAGAGAAAAGAGGTGTGAAAAATGAGAAAAATGGTCTATCTCCCATATGTTCGTTTTGAGCAGGAAGAAGGAGAAGGTCGAGGCTGGCATGGAACAGAGTTCATGCCGGACTGTCTCTATTAGGTTGCGGATGCTTGATACTGCGCAGGTGGAATACCGGAAACTGAGCGAGGTTCATCTGCAGTGTCGTGTAGACGATAAAACGATGGGGTTTTAACGTGTCATTTGTATGGTTTTTAACGTGTGGAATACAAGCAGTGATATTGTAACGCTAAAAAGTCATCAAATGACACGATAAAAAAGTGTCGGTAATGAAATCCTCATTACCGGCACTTTTTTATTTGTCCGGAGAAAAAATAGTCCTCAAATAAGAAAGGGAAAAGAGGTGAGAAAAAATGAGCAAAATGATCTATCTCCCATATGTTCGTTTTGAGCAGGAAGAAGGAGAAGCGGAGGGTATCGGCTGGTACTTTACGCAGTATAATGCCGAAACAGGAGAAGGTAAAGGCTAGCATGGAACAGAGTTCATGCCGAACTGTCTCTTTGAAACGAAATGCGAGGGCGACGAACCGGAAACAAAGTTCTTTGATGTGAATACCAATGAGCCGATCAAGCAGTGGAGTTGGCCGGAACCGCCGGATGACAATGCGTTCACAAACTATGGCTCGCTGGATGAGTTTGTAGCGAATAATTCGCAGAAGGTGTTCCGCATTGTTGACCGCAATAAAGAAGCACAGGACTGTCCCTGCATGATCTATGGTCGCCTGAGTACGATGATAGAGCTGGCGGATAAAGGCGCTCTGCTGGGCATTCAGGTGGTGCAGGAGAGCAATGATGGCAAGCTGTATGATACGGATACGCTGGAATACTATAAACTCAATGAGATCCGCATGACAAGCTGCCAAGAAGACATGGGAGGATATGCGTTTTACCCTCTATCCACACCAAATTTAAAATAGCCCATCTCGTCGCAAATCTTGACAAAATCCGCAAAAACCGATACAATATAAAAGTTAAAAAGAAATTTCGGCTCCTGCTCTGACGGCGGGAGCCTTTTTGGAGGAAAACCATATGCAACTCACATTATGCTGCCCGACCCTGTTCGGGCTGGAGGGCATCGTCGCGGACGAGCTGCGCTTCGGCGGCAGGCTGACCGACGTACACGCGGAAAACGGTCGCGTGCTGTTCACCGGTGACGAGAACACGCTCGCATGGGCGAACCTGAACCTGCGGTGCGCCGAGCGCGTGCTCATCCGCATCGGCACATTCAAAGCCAAAACGTTCGATCAGCTGTTCGAGGGCGTAAAAGCACTCCCGTGGGAACAGTTCATCCCGGCGGACGGTGCATTCCCGGTCAAGGGCCACAGCCTCGACTCCGCGCTGCACTCTATTCCGGACTGCCAGAAGATCATCAAAAAGGCGGTCGTATCCCGTCTGGGCGCGAAGTACGGCCAGACATGGTTCGACGAGATCGGGGAGAAGTACCAGATTCAGTTCGCCATCATGCACGACGTAGCCGAGCTGTACCTCGATACCTCGGGCGCCGGTCTGCACAAGCGCGGCTACCGCGCCAACAGCAACGCGGCGCCGCTCCGTGAGACGCTGGCGGCGGCTATGGTCAAGCTGGCGCGCTGGCGCGGACGCGACCCGTTCCTCGACCCGTTCTGCGGCTCGGGCACGATTGCGATTGAGGCGGCCATGATCGCGCAGCGCCGTGCGCCCGGTCTGCTGCGCCGCTTTGACGCGGAGAAGTGGAGCTGCTTTGACAGGTCGGTCTGGCAGGAGGCGCGCGAGAGTGCGCTCGACCTTGCCCAGCCGGACGCTAAATTCGATATCATCGGCAGCGACATCGACCCGGACTGCGTGCAGCTGTCCATCGAGAACGCGCGCAAGGCCGGTGTAGCCAACACGGTGTTTTTCGAGCGCGCGGACGCGACCAAGCGCGATTACAGCAATGCGGGCGTACTGTTTGCCAATCCGCCGTACGGTGAGCGTCTGCTGGACTTGCAGCAGGCGGAAAAGCTGTACGCCGACCTCGGCAGAGCGACGAAAAACAGCCCGATGAAGCAGTATCTGCTCAGTTCGGACCCGCTGTTCGAGCGCTGCTACGGCCGCAAGGCGGATAAGCGCCGCAAGCTGTACAACGGCATGATCAAGTGCGAGCTGCATATGTATTTTAAAGACCCGTCTGCATCGAACAGGGGAGAGAATAAGCACTCCGACCATCCGTCTGCTAAACGGCCTGCAAAACGCTGAGCGGTACAGGGCACTGTTCATAATTTGTTCAGAAAATTTTTGTGAAAATTCCGGATTACCCCCTTGCATATTGCGGCTCCTTGGTGTAAGATAATACTCGAAGTTAGCACTCGGGTAATTTGAGTGCTAACCCCCAACATTGTAAAATCTTATTTTTCATAGGAGGAATCCATTATGAAGCTCAAGCCCCTTTGCGACCGTGTAGTTATCAAGATGGTCGAGGCGGAGGAGACCACCGCAAGCGGCATTATTCTTACCGCATCCGCACAGGAGAAGCCCCAGGTTGCTGAAATCATCGAAGTAGGCCCGGGCGGCGTTGTTGACGGCAAGGAAATCAAGATGGAAGTTCAGAAGGGCCAGAAGGTCATCACCGGCAAGTACACCGGCACCGAGGTTAAGCTGGACGGCGAGAAGTATATCATCGTTCGTCAGAGCGACATTCTGGCAATCGTAGAGTAATTTTCAGGAGGTAATTCATCATGGCTAAGCAGCTTATTTACGGCGAGGACGCGCGCAAGGCTCTGCAGCGCGGTATTGATCAGCTCGCTGATACCGTTAAGGTAACTATCGGTCCGAAGGGCCGCAACGTTGTACTGGATAAGAAGTACGGCGGTCCGCTGATCACCAACGACGGTGTTACCATTGCTAAGGAGATCGAGCTGGACGACGCTTTCGAGAACATGGGCGCACAGCTTGTTAAGGAAGTTGCCACCAAGACCAACGACATCGCAGGCGACGGCACCACCACCGCTACCGTTTTGGCGCAGGCCTTCGTTCGTGAGGGTCTGAAGAACGTAGCAGCAGGTGCAAACCCGATGGTAATGCGCCGCGGTATCTCCAAGGCAGTCAAGGCTGCTGTTGCAGCGATTGCTGAGAACTCCAAGAAGGTTGACGGCACGAACGACATCGCCCGTGTAGGCGCTATCTCCTCCAGCTCCGACGAGATCGGCACCCTGATCGCAGAGGCTATGGAGAAGGTTTCCACCGACGGCGTTATCACCGTTGAGGAGTCCAAGACCGCTGAGACCTACTCTGAGGTTGTTGAGGGCATGCAGTTCGACCGCGGTTATATCACCCCGTATATGTGCACCGACACCGAGAAGATGGAAGCAAACCTGGACGACGCTCTGGTGCTGATCACCGATAAGAAGCTGTCCAACATTCAGGAGCTGCTGCCGATCCTCGAGCAGGTTGTTAAGGCTGGCAAGAAGCTGCTGCTCATCGCTGAGGACGTTGAGGGCGAGGCTCTGTCCACCCTGATCGTAAACCGTCTGCGCGGCACCTTCACCTGCGTAGCTGTTAAGGCTCCGGGCTTTGGCGATCGCCGCAAGGATATGCTCCGCGACATCGCAATCCTGACCGGCGGTACCGTAATCTCCGAGGAGGTTGGTATCGAGCTGAAGGACGCTACCATGGATATGCTGGGTTCTGCTCGTCAGATCAAGGTGACCAAGGAGAATACCACCATCGTTGACGGTGCTGGCGACAAGCAGGCTATTGCAAACCGCGTTGCTGAGATCCGCGGCGCAATCGAGCGCACCACCTCTGACTTCGACCGTGAGAAGCTGCAGGAGCGTCTGGCTAAGCTGGCCGGCGGCGTAGCAGTTATCAAGGTTGGCGCTGCAACCGAGACCGAGATGAAGGAGCAGAAGCTCCGCATCGAGGATGCACTGAACGCAACCCGCGCAGCTGTTGAGGAAGGCATCGTAGCAGGCGGCGGCGTAGCTTATGTAAACGCTATCGCAGCGGTTGAGGCTCTGGCTGCCGAGGCAACCGGCGACGAGAAGACCGGTATGCAGATTGTTGCACGCGGTCTGGAAGCACCGATGAAGCAGATCGCTGCCAATGCAGGCATCGAGGGCGCAATCGTTGTTGATAAGGTTAAGCACGCTGACAAGGTTGGCTACGGCTTTGACGCTGCAACCGAGACCTACGGCGACATGATCGCAAACGGCATCGTTGACCCGACCAAGGTAAACCGTTCCGCACTGCAGAATGCAGCATCCGTTGCTTCGATGGTTCTGACCACCGAGAGCCTGGTTGCTGATAAGAAGGAGCCGGTTCCGGCTGCTCCGGCTGCTCCGGATATGGGCGGCGGCATGTACTAAGAAGTACCCCAAAACGCTGAAAACACTGGGGATTTCAAGGGTTAAAAGGAAAACTTGTGATAATCGTCAGTGGAAAAGCATCAGATATGTATGAGGCCGACGCCTGCAAAATGCAGGCGTCGGTCTTTTTCCGTTGTCGAAAAATTCAGATGCAAATGTGCTTAATGGATTACTTCAAGAGGCTTGGGACTTCCTGAAAATGAAAACAGAGCGCTTCACAGCAGTGAAACGCTCTGTTTTTGTTTGTATGAGTATCATCGGATTTGCGTGCGCCGGAGCTTCATGCTGTATTGCTCAGAAATCCGGATGAAGCAGTTCCGCGGCAGCCGGAGATTATTCGTACAGCGGGAACTTCTCGGTGAGTGCCAGAACGCGTGCGGAAATCTCGTCCTTCTTCTCATCGTAGTGATAGATGCAGTCTGCGATGCAGTCCGCGATGACCTTCATCTCTTCCACGCCCATGCCGCGGGTCGTAGCGGCCGGGGTGCCCAGACGAACGCCGGAGGTGATGAACGGGCTGCGCTTCTCGCCCGGAACGGTGTTCTTGTTGGCGGTGATGTGAACCGAATCCAGACGCGCCTCCAGATCCTTGCCGGTGCACTCCTCGTCGGTCAGATCAACGAGCAGCAGGTGATTGTCGGTACCGCCGGAAACCAGCTTGACACCGCGTGCCTGCAGCTGTGCAGCCATAGCCTTGGCATTCTCAACGATCTTGCGTGCGTACTCCTTGAACTCCGGCTGCAGTGCCTCACCGAAGCAAACCGCCTTGGACGCGATAACATGCTCGAGCGGGCCGCCTTGGGTGCCCGGGAATACAGCGGAGTTAATGCGCTTTGCCAGAACCGCGTTGTTGGTCAGGATCAGGCCGCCGCGCGGACCGCGAAGCGTCTTGTGGGTGGTGGTGGTAACAACGTCAGCATACGGCATCGGGTTCTGGTGCTGACCGCCGGCAACCAGACCGGCAATGTGCGCCATATCGACCATCAGGTAAGCGCCGTAGCCATGTGCGATCTCGGCCATTTTCTCGAAGTCGATGGCACGCGGATACGCGGATGCACCTGCAACGATCAGCTTCGGGCGGTGCTTCTTGACAGCCTTCTCAAGCTCAGCGTAGTCGATGAAGCCGTCCTCGTTTACGCCGTAGGAAACAAAGTGGTAGTTCTTGCCGGACTGGTTGACCGGAGAGCCATGGCTCAGGTGACCGCCCTGAGACAGATCCATGCCCATAACAGTGTCGCCCAGATCGAGCAGAGCGAAGTAAACCGCAAGGTTGGCCTGTGCACCGGAGTGCGGCTGAACATTCGCATACTTTGCACCGAACAGCTCACATGCGCGCTCGATTGCGATGCGCTCTACCTTGTCAACAAATTCACAGCCGCCGTAGTAGCGCTTGCCGGGAAGACCCTCAGCGTACTTATTGGTCAGCACGCTGCCCATAGCAGCCATAACGCCGGGAGAAACGATATTTTCGCTGGCGATCAGCTCGATATTCTGGCGCTGACGGTGCAGCTCCTCGTTCATCGCACTGCCCAGCTCGGGGTCGATCGACTGGATCATACCGATGGAATCCATCATTTCTTTGTACATTTGAACTACCTCCAAGCTTTAGTAGTATAAAGTTCTCTTTGACTATACCATTGCCCTCCTAAAAAAGCAAGTCGATTTTACGAAAAATATAACCAAAAATGAAGGATTGTAAAAAGCCTCCTGCAAAAATAAAAAAGGCAGGTTACCCTGCCTTTGCTCAGATGTTCTGATAGAACAGTCCGTCCCTCGTGCAGTACCACAGCAGCATGCCGTGCCGAATATAGGGCAGACGCACGTCTAATCCCCATTCCGGGTACTGCTTTTTGACGATCATCGTGTCTCCGGTGAGAAATGCAACGAACGAGATATAGTGCTCGCGGTGCATTTCATGCGGTGCGGTGATATACCATTCGCCGTCGCTGTGCTCAATTTGCAGTGCATTTTCCTCGTCCGGTTTGTGCATAACGAGGTTGGTCAATTTTGCACCGCAGCAGGTCACATCTGCGTCATCGGTCGAGAACAGCAGATTGCCGCAGGCCGGACAGCGGTAAAACCGCATTTTCTTCATATTGCCGTTAGTCATATCATTTTCCTCCAGATCGCCTCTCAGCAGGGCTTCGGTGTCCACGCCGAGGGCCTGTGATAACAACGGGAGGAGCGAGATATCGGGAGCACCGCCGCCCGTTTCCCTTAATTAAAGATATTGTTGGGTAAAAAAAGAAAGGTCAGTCGATTTTGCCGATGAAGCGGTAGTAGATTTCTACTTCC
>OGYI01000119.1_pt1 | contig 96376 bp, 66 predicted proteins | sample 1576521 | NCBI WGS metagenome assembly OGYI01 (sample SAMEA3541484, study PRJEB24748) | human gut metagenome | biome: human gut; feature: human-associated habitat; material: faeces | place: China | collected 2012
GGAGGACACCGGGAACACGGACGGCGGCTCTCACTTTTTTTTCTTCTCCCCCACCCGAACCAAAGTTTGACATCTCTTACCATAAGTGCTATACTTAACCCATCGGCAGTCTCTGGTGAACGGGTGCTGACCGTACAAAATTAAGAAGTCTAACGAAGGTCACTTTTTGGTAAAAGTGGCCTTTTATTTTCCTTAACAGGAGAAGAAAGAGTAAGAGGATGTAACTGGATGGCATTGCAGAGAGTTTTGGTTGGCAGTCCGGTATGTGAAAGAGCCAGTGTACTGAGGGCGTTTCTGATTTCATTGAAAAGCCTGGAGCATGAAGGTTTCCTTATCGACTATATTTTTATTGATGACAATGACAGCGAGATTTCGGAAAAGCTCCTGAAGAATTTCAAGAGAGAAGGTTCTGAGGTTACTGTGCTGCCTGCGGTAAAGGGAAGCGCTGCGGAAGATACGGACGCCAGGAAAGAAGCGCGTCTTGTACGAGTGGCAGGATATCGGAACCGGATTATCCGGTATGCCATGCAGAAGGAATATGATGCGGTTTTTCTTGTGGATTCCGATCTGATTCTGCATCCCGCACTGGTGGAATATCTGCGTGCAACCCGGAAGGGCGTTATTTCAGAACTGTTCTGGTCGAAAAGCTGCGCCGGGCGCTCGTCCGGGCCGAATGCATGGCTTATGGAGGAGAGAGCGCCGAATTCAGACAAAAGGAATGCAGCTTTATATAAAAAAGAAGCGGATCGCAGAAAGAAGCAGTTTGCGGATCGGCTGAAGGTATCGGGCATTTATGAGGCCGGCGGATTGGGAAGCTGTACTTATATAGATAAAGAGGCCATGGATAAGGGAACCCGTTTTGTACCGGCAAGGAATCCTTCACAGAATACGGAAGAAATTTTTTTCTGTATCCAGTCGGGAACCATGGATATTCCGCTGTTTGTCGACACAGCGTATCCGGCCTACCATATTCATGGGGAGAAGGATCTGGAGGGAGCTTTGGATTATATCCGCTCCAGCAGAGGAAATACGCTGCGCTTTCCTATGGTGAAAAGAAGAAAGCAGGGCTGAACTGACGGAATCCGGACAGTTCCGGATTGCGGAAATCGAATGAGAAGGAAATAATCCCAATGGGAATAAAGGAGAGGAAAAAACATGATACGTACCTTTGAAACACACAAAATCAGAAAAGCAGCGGAATTATCCTCTGCCTTATGGAATTTTCATACCATAGGCACGCAGGGGGAAGAAACGGTTATTCAGGCGCCGGTTCCCGGTTGCTGGGAGAATTATCCGGATACGGTTTCCTACCGCGGACAGGCTTCCTATTCCAGGGAGTTTGAGGCGAAGGGGAATATCCGTCTGGAATTTAAGGGAGTGAGCCATACGGCATCAGTCCTGGTGGACGGAAAGCCTGTCGGTTCTCATTACAATGCATATACCCCTTTTGATGTGGTGCTGAAGGATATAAGGCCGGGCATCCATCAGCTGGAAGTGATTGCCGATAATTCCTTCGGCCCGGATTCCGCCCTTCATGTGCCCAATGATTATCAGTCCTATGGCGGGATTTCCCGGGGAGTGGTGCTGGAAGAGCTGGGAGAGGCGTATCTTTCATGGATTCATTTCACCCCTTTCCTGCGGAAAGACGAATGGTACGGCAAGGCGGAAATCTGTGTGAGGAATCTTTCTTCCGGCAGGCTTGACGGCTCTGTTGAAGTGGAAATCGGTAAAAATTCCTTTGCAGTCCTGCCGATAGTACTTGAGGGAGAAGAAGAAAAAAGCTTTTCCACGCAGGAACTGCCCTGTCCCTGGGCGGAATGCTGGTCGCCGGAGTCACCGGTGCTTTATCTGATAACGGCAGTATTAAGGACAGCGGACGGAGCAGCGGACGATATCATTGACAGAGTGGGTTTTCGGGAAATCAGGACGGAAGGGAAGGATATTCTTCTGAATGGCAGGAAGCTGCGGATAAAAGGCTTCTGCCGCCATGAGGATCATCCCCAGTTCGGCTGTGCGCTTCCTTTTTCAGCCATGCAGCATGATCTGATGCTGATAAAGGATCTGGGAGCCAATTCCATTCGGACCGTGCATTATCCCAATGATGAGCTTTTTCTGGATCTCTGTGATGAACAGGGAATCCTGGTCTGGGAGGAAAACCATGCCAGGGGCCTGTCGGAAGAAAATATGCGCAATCCTCATTTTAAACAGCAGTGCGGGGATTGTATCAGGGAAATGATCACCGCGCACTATAACCACCCTTCTATTTATATCTGGGGGATTCTCAACGAGTGCGCCAGTGATACGGAATACGGCAGGGAGTGCTACAGTGAACAGTACGAACTGATTAAAAGCCTGGATCCTTACCGTCCCCGTTCCTCGGCCAGCTGCCGTTTCAAGACGGATATCTGCCTGGGATATCCGGAGGTGGTATCCTATAACATTTATCCCAAATGGTACCATGATGTACCTGTGGAGGATTATCTGGACGAACTTTATCAGTGGATACAGAACGAATCGGAAGGGACGGGAAAGCCTTTCCTGATAACGGAAATCGGCGCGGGAGCCATATACGGTTACCGTACCCCCGCTCATGTGAAATGGTCGGAGGAATACCAGGTACAGGCGCTCAAAGAACAGCTTCAGGCCGTTTTTTCCCGGGAAGGCTGCAGCGGCGTTTATATCTGGCAGTTCTGTGATGTCCGTGTATGTGACAGCTGGTTCGGTTCACGCCCCAGGACCATGAATAATAAGGGAATCGTGGATGAATACAGAAGGCCGAAGCTGGCTTACGAGGTGGTGAAGGACAGCTACCGGAGCCTGGGGAACTATTTTTAGGAGGTCCCGAATCTGTAAAATTTCCATAACAGTCTGAAGAATTTCATATATTTTTTAAGAATGATTGCTTCTATAATAGAACAAAGAAGCAGGCATTTTGAAACAGGCGGTGTCAGAAGGGCCAATTCTGACACCGCCTGTTTGCGATTGGAATAAAATGTGCGCCAAAGCGCACGGATAGGAGCAAAAACAGTATGAAAGCAGCACTTGTGTATACCAGCACGACACCGGAACTGATTGAACTGGTGGAAAGAGAGGTAAGGAAAAATATCGGGGAGGAAGCGGAGCTGATCAGCCTGAGCAATCCGGAGATTCTGGCAGAGGTCAGGGAAGCGGGGTATGTGACACCTCGGGCCGCCGCGGAACTGATAAGCATGTATATGGATGCGGTGAAGCAGGGAGCGGACGCCATTCTGAATATCTGTTCTTCCGTAGGAGAAACAGCAGATTGTGTACAGACGGCGGCAGCCTACATAGGAGTGCCGGTGGTACGTATTGATGAGGAAATGTGCAGGGAGGCGGTGCGCAGAGGAAACAGGATAGCTGTCCTCGCAACCCTGCCGACCACATTGGAGCCGACTAAAAATACAGTTCTTCGTGTGGCAAGGGAAATGGGCAGGCATGTGGAACTGACCGACGGCCTGATTGACGGAGCCTTCGGACTGGATCAGGAGGAATTCCGCCGTCTGCTTCTTGCCAAAGCGGCCCGGGTGAAGGACGATGCGGATGTGATCCTCCTTGCCCAGGGCTCCATGGCTTATGTGGAGGAGGATATTTACCGGGAGCTGGGAATTGTTACTCTGTCCAGCCCCAGGTTTGGAGCGGCAGAACTGAAAAAGGCGCTGCAAAGAAAAGGTCTGATGTAGGATTACAGGAGGAGAATATGCTGACAGATACCAGAAAATCACCGAATGCCGGATTACAGGGGCTTCCCTTTTCCGATGTGGAATGGACGGGAGGACTTTATAAGGAACGTTTTGATACCTGCACTGCGTCTATGGTGCCGCATCTGCAGAAAATGTTTGAAAGCAGGGATATCAGCCATGTGCTGGAAAACTTTAAAATTGCCGCAGGGGATGCGGACGGAGACTTTGACGGTACGGTTTTCGGAGACGGAGACTTTTATAAATGGATGGAGGCCGCGGTTTATACGGCTGTGCGATCGGATAACCGGGAACTCCTGGAGCGTCTGGAGGAATATGTGGCCCTGATCGGGAGGGCGCAGCAGCCGGACGGCTATATTTCAACCAAACAAATTATAGGGGAACGGAATGGAAAAGCAGCCCGCCTGGGAGATATCAATGACTTCGAGGTTTATAATTTCGGGCATCTGTTCACTTCCGCCTGTCTGTATAAAAGGCTGACAGGGAAAGACAGCTTTCTCGCCATCGCCCGAAAGGCGGCAGGCTATCTGAAAAATCTGTATGACCGGGCGGAGGAAAGCGGGGAGGTACAGACCGCAGTCTGCCCTTCTCATTATATGGGGCTGGCGGAGCTGTACCGTACCACAGGTGATCGGGAATATCTGGAGCTTCTGAAAAAGGCGGTCACTCTCAGGGATTCCGTAAAGGAGGGGCTGGATGACAATCAGGATCGGCTTCCTCTTAAGGAACACGATCGGATTATCGGCCATGCGGTACGGGCCAATTACCTTTATGCGGGTGTGGCGGATCTGTGCCTGGAAGAGGAGGAACCTGAGCTTGCGGAGGTGCTTCATAAGGTCTGGAACAGCCTTGTGACACAGAAAATGTATATTACCGGAGGCTGCGGAGCGCTGTATAACGGCGCCTCCCCTTACGGCAATTTTTTTACCCACCAGCTCGTCCATCAGGCCTACGGCTATGAATATCAGCTTCCCAATGTGACCGCATATAACGAGACCTGTGCATCCATCGGCGGCGTATACTGGGCATGGAGAATGTTCTGCCTGGAGAAAAGGGCGGAGTATGCGGATATACTGGAACGTATGATACTGAATGTGAATCTGGCGGCGGTGAGCATGGACGGCAGACGGTTTTTCTATGAAAACATGCTGCGCAGGGCCAAAAAGCTTCCTTATGAGCTGATTTGGGGACAGGAACGGGCGGAATATATTCTGAGCTACTGCTGTCCTCCCAATCTGGCAAGGCTGATGGCCCAGATGAGCGAATATGCCTATGCTGTGGATGAGGACGGAATTTATACGGTGCTCTACGGAGCCAGCCGGGCCAGGGTGGCGTTCCCGGGCAGGGATGGGGAAGAACAGGCCTCCGGACTCATCCTGGTACAGGAAACCGGTTATCCCTATGACGGAAACATAAGGTTTACCTTTGAAGAAGAGGAAACGGAGGCCTTAAAACCCTGCGGCAGCTTTTCCCTGCATCTTCGGATCCCTTCCTGGGTCAGAAACGGAACTGTCCGGTGCCGGAACCGCAGGACAGGGGAGGACGAAGAAAGATACAGCCTGAGCCGTAAGGACGGCGGCACATACATATGCCTGAAGATAGAGGATCCGAAGAACCGGGAAATTCTGGTGGATTTTGCCATGGAGGCGAGGCTTACCTGTGCGCATCCGCTTGTGGAGGAGGATTCCGGCCAGGTGGCGGTGGAACGCGGCCCTCTGGTTTACTGCATCGAGGGAATGGACGCGGCGGCGGAAACGCTGGATGATCTGATGATACCGTCCGATATCAGGCTGGAACCGGAGGACTTTGTGATAGAAGGCAGGACAGTCACCTTTCTGAAAGGAAGCTTTTTGCTGAGAAAAAGGGAGGACGGCTGTGACCGGAATGCCCTTTATCAGGATTATGGGAACCGGGAATATGAAGAAATAACCGCACGCATGATCCCGTATTTTGCATGGGATAACCGCGGTATGGATGAGATGCGCGTCTGGCTGCCGGTAATGGATGTCCGGAAAAGGCCGGCGGGCAGGGAGAACTGACAGGCAGCCGGTAAAAGGAAACAGAAAAAAACAAACAGCGGCGTAAATGAGGAGGAATTATGGAACAATACAGCAGGCTTCCCATATCTGTGCTGGAGTCACTGCCGGAGGCCGACGGAAAAGAGATACACCGCATATATCAGGAGGAATGGAAAGATTTCGGGCGTAAGGTACTGGTGCTGGATGATGATCCCACCGGCATCCAGACGGTCCATGATGTGTCTGTTTATACGGACTGGTCGGAGCAAAGCCTGGAAGAAGGCATGCAGGAGGAAAACAGCCTGTTCTTTGTACTGACCAATTCCAGAAGCTTTTCGGCTTCCCAAACGGAGAAAGAACATAAAATCCTCGCTGAGAGGGCGGTAAAGGCTGCCGCAGCCTGCGGGAAAAAGCTTCTGCTGGTTTCACGGGGGGATTCCACTCTGCGGGGGCATTACCCTCTGGAGCTGGAGGCGCTGAGAGAGGCAGTGGAACAGCAGACGGGACGGCCGGTACACGGGCAGATACTCTGTCCTTTTTTCAGGGAAGGCGGGCGTTATACCATTGACAGTGTCCACTATGTAAAGGAAGGGGATATGCTGGTACCGGCCGGGCAGACGGAATTCGCACGGGATAAGACCTTTGGTTATCATTCCTCCCATCTGGGAGAATACGTGGAGGAAAAGAGCGGCGGGCGTTACCGGAAGGAGGACAGTATCTATATCACTCTTTCTATGCTGCGGGCTCAGAGGCTGGAGGAAATCACGCAGCTTCTGCTGCAGGCGGAGAATTTCCGTCCCGTTCTGGTGGATGCGGCGGCACAAAGTGACGTGGAAACCTTTGCGATCTGTCTGCTGCGTGCGATAAAGGCGGGAAAAGAATTTTTGATCCGAAGTGCGGCCGCGCTTCCCAAGGTGCTCGGAAACATAAGCGACAGGCCGCTGTTAGACCGGCAGGAGCTGCTGGGTGCAGAAGCGGATGAGGCGGCAGGGGAAAATTACGGCGGAATCGTCCTCATTGGTTCTCATGTGAAAAAAACAACCCTGCAGCTGGAAGAATTGAAAAAGACCCGCGTCCCCGCAGAATTCCTGGAATTTAACGTGAACACCTGCTCCCGGAAGGGCGGGCTGGCGGAAGAAACCCGCAGGGTTATCAGGGAAGCGGAAGAGGCGATGAGCCGGGGCAAGACAGCGGTGGTGTATACCAGCCGCACACTGCTTGCCCCGGAAGGAATGAACGGAGAAGAAAAGCTGAAGCTTTCCGTGGAAATATCCGATGCGGTAACGGGTGTAATTGCGGGCCTGCACCGCAAACCGGCCTTTCTCATTGCAAAAGGGGGAATTACTTCCAGCGATGTGGGGACTAAGGCACTTAAGGTCCGTAAGGCGCTGGCGGCAGGCCAGGTACAGCCCGGCATCCCGGTATGGAAAACCGGACCGGAAAGCCGGTTCCCCGGGCTTGCCTATATTATTTTTCCGGGAAATGTGGGGGAAACGGATACACTGAAGAAAATTGTGGAGCTGCTGGCTCCGGCATCCTTGGAGGAATAAAGCCCTGCACAGGATGCCCTTCAGACAGGAGGATGTAAGAATGAGAAAAGTAATTATTTCACTGGCCCCGGTGGAAGCCGGCCTGCCGGTGGATAAAGAAGCCCTGGCAGAGGATGTGGTGCGAAGCGCGGCTGCCGGTGCAGCCATGTGCCATCTGCACTGCCGCCGGCCGGACGGCTCCCTGACACCGGATGTTACGGAAATGGCGGATACCTTCGATCGCATTGCGGAACGGACGGATCTGATTATACAGGCGTCCACCGGCGGGGTATCGGATATGGATATCCGCCAGCGCTGTTATCCGCTGGATTATTGGAGAGTGGAAAGCGCCTCTCTGAACGGCGGGACCACCAATCTGGGGGAAGCGGTTTATATCAATACCTTTGAGGATATCCGGTATTGTGCAAAAGCCGTATATGAGAGGGAGATCATTCCCGAAATAGAAGTATTTGATATCGGCATGATTTATAATATCCGCATGACACAGCAGGAGGTGCCGTACCGGAATCCTGTGCTTTATAACCTGGTATTCGGGCATAAGGGAGGCATGCAGCCCAACATGGAATGCCTCACAGCCTTCCGTGCCGCGGTTCCGGCGGACGCGCTGTGGGGAGTGACCCATTATGGACGGGATAACTGGGAATTCCTCGCCGCGGCCATTGCCATGGGGGCGGCGGTGGTGCGGATTGGATTCGAAGACAGCCGTTACCTTGCGCCGGGCAGGACAGCCCGCGCTAATTATGAGGAAGTGGAGAAGCTGGCGGCCCTGATCCGGGCCATGGATTTGGAAACCGCATCACCGGAAGAAGCCAGACGGATCATGAATATTCCTTCCGGGAAAAAGAAGCCGAATACTCCCCCGCAGGCAGCGGGACATCAAATTTGAAAGGCCGGGCAGATAGACCGGCAAAGAAATGAGGGCAGCCATATGCATGGAATCACATTGACATCCGGTCCGGCGGACTGGGAAATCATACAGCAGGAAAAGGAAAAGGCCACGGTGGAACTGGCAGGAACCTATAAGGTACACCCAGCGGCCATTGAAGTGGGCGTTGCCTCCGCCACGCCGGTGGTGCGCGTTATGCGGGAAGACGATAATACGACAGTGATTCCCTGGACACCGGCAGTACAGGTGACGCAGGGGGAGAACTTCACAGGCAGCTTTCGGACGGAGCTTGTCATTCCGGCTGGGGGGCTGTACCGGATTGAGACCAGCCTGGAGACTAAGAGCACGCTGCCGAACCTGACATGGCTGTACCGGGGGGACTGTGTCCTTCATGTGGGAGTGGGAAATCTGTTCCTGATAGCGGGGCAGTCCAATTCCGCCGGATACGGGAAGGATTACTGTACGGATCCGCCCCATCTGTGCGTACATTTGTTTCGAAACCGGAATCAATGGGATCTGGCGAGCCATCCCATGAACGAAAGCACTGCAGCCGGATCTCTTCCCAACGAAGAAATGGGGATACCGGGAGTATCGCCTTATCTTTCTTTTGGCAAAAAATATTATGAACTGACGGGAATGCCTGTCGGCCTGATCCAGACGGCTCAGGGAGGTTCTTCTATAGAGCGCTGGAATCCGAAGGATGGGGATCTTTATGGAAATATGATGAATAAAATACGGGAAACAAAGGGGCGCTATGCGGGAGTCCTGTGGTATCAGGGCTGTGAGGATACCCGGCCGGAGCAGGCTGAGGCATATGGAGAGCATTTTCGGGAACTGGCGGAAGCCCTGCGTGCTGCCCTGGGTTATGAGATCCCCTTCTTCACCATGCAGCTGAACCGCTTCATTAACGGTCCGTTTGACGAAGCATGGGGAATGGTCAGAGAGGCCCAGAGGAGAGCGGCTCTGTCCATTCCGGCGGTTTTCGTGCTTCCTACCACCAATCTGAGCCTGTCGGACAGCGTACATAACAGCGCCCAGGCAAATGTGGCGTTAGGGATCCGGCTGGCGAGACAGTGCGCCTGCGTGCTTAACGGGGCAGAGGAATTCGAAGCGCCGACCTTTGACGGGGCGATGATTGCGGATCAGGAAGAAAAAGCCAGGCTGGGGATACAGGGAACATGGCTGCGCATTACCTTTGCCCATGTAAAGAACTGCTTTATGCTGTATTCGGCCAACGGCAGGGACAGCGGCTTCACCCTGGAGGACAGCGCCGGTCCTGTGGAAATAAAAAGCATCCGGGCAAACCGGGAGGACAAAAACCGGGTATACCTGGAGCTTGACAGGGAGCCCGGGGAAGCAGCCATGCTGTCCTTCGCCTGGGAGGCGGATCCGGTAAAGCTTCCCATGGTGGATGAGGTGACATATATGCCGCCGCTGTCCTTTTACCGGATCAATCTGGAACAGACAGGAGGAGAAAGAAGATGAAAGAGATAGATTGGAGCAGTGTGGCTAAAGAGGCTCCGAAGTGGTTCCGGGATGCAAAATTCGGGCTGTTTTTCCACTGGGGACCCTACAGCGTTCCGGCCTGTATGAACGAGTGGTATTCCCGCAACATGTATGCCAAAGGCCTGGAACAGAATCTGTATCATGAAAAGACCTACGGCAGCCTGCATGATTTCGGCTATAAGGATTTTTATCCCATGATGAGAGGGGAAAAGTTCGATGCGGATGAGTGGGCAGAATTGGTTAAACGTTCAGGTGCCAGATATGCCGGGCCGGTTTCCGAGCATGCGGATAATTTTTCCATGTGGGACAGTAAGGTAAATCCTGTCAACAGTGTGAACTACGGACCCGGAAGAGATGTGGTGGGCGAATGCACGGAGGCATTCCGCAAAAAGGGGATCCGTACCCTTGCCACGTTCCATCATCAGTGGCTTTGGGGATGGTTTATGTCCACGGACAATGAAGCGGACGTCTACCTGCCTGATAATGAGAAATATTACGGCCCTGCCCTGCCTCTGGAGACGAACCGCTACATGCCTTACCGCTATCCGGATAAAGACTTCTGCAGAACCTGGAAGGAAAAGGTATGTGAGGTCGTGGACAAATATGAACCGGATGTGGTGTATTTTGACAGCCGTACCTTTATTATTGGGGAAGAATACCGTTATGCGGCGGCGGACTATTATTATCATACCAAAGGGTTAACGGACGGGATCATCACCTATAAGCAGGAGGATTTCCCGGAAGGAATCGGCGTGTTTGATATTGAATGCGGCCGGTTCGAAGCGCCCAGGCCCTTTCCCTGGCAGTCGGATGACAGGCTGGAAGATAATGTTACCTGGTCAATGGTTCAGAATCCCAAATATAAATCCGCAGAGTGCATCATCCACCAGCTTTGCGATATCGTATCCAAAAACGGGAACCTGCTTCTGAATGTGGGGCCCTATGCGGACGGCTCCTTTCATCCGGATGCGGTGAAGACACTGGAGGAAATCGGGGACTGGCTGGCGCTGAACGGAGAGGCCATTTATGAAACAAGGCCGTATCTCATCGCGGCGGAAGGACCTACGGTGGTGGAAGATGCCGATTATGATACACAAAGAATAGCGGAACAGCTTGATAAGGGGGCGGCGGCAGATGTGCGCAGCAATGTCCTTACCGGCAGGGATTACCGCTTTACTACCCGCGGGGAAATCCTGTATGTCATTGCCATGGGCTGGCCGGAGGAGGGATGGTTCCGCATCCGCACCCTGCGGGAAAACGGGCCCTGCGCAAAGAAGGTGGGAAGGGTTACTCTCATCGGACAGAAGGAGCCGCTGACCTTTATCAGGGACGGAGAAGCCCTGCATGTCAAAGCTCCGGAACGGAAACCCTGTGACTATGCCTATGTGCTGAAAATAGAAGAATAAAAAGAAGGAACTACGGAAGGCGGGAGCTTGTATACTCCTGCCTTCCGTAGTTTTCGTTCTGCCTGTCGATATATTCCTCCAGTCCGAGGGATTGCATCTCTTCCAGATAATCCTCCCACATGGAAACGGCGTCACCGCTTCCGATGATGCAGTTTACAAAGGCATCAAAGGCCTGGGAGGTACTGAACTGTTTGGTGGATTCTTTAGGATAGATAAGAAAGGCATAGGGCCTTTCCAGCTGGGTGGTATTGTCCCGGTACCAGAGTGCCGATTTACGGGCCAGCCTTACGCAGGCGTCTCCGTACCGCAGTTCATTCATCCCGTTTTCTTCAAAATCCTCCCAGCCTCCGCCCCAGGTGGCAATGCCGGAAAACAGGATATCGGAAGGGTATTTGCGGCTGAGAGTGGTGGTCAGGCTTTCGGAACCGGTGTCCAGCAGGCTTTGATAGCCGTTTTCCGTGTTCCTGTAATCAACCCCTTCTATACCATAATGGCAGAATTCCTGTCCCCGGGGGGAAAGGAGGAATTCGAACAAAGCCAAGATTCGTTCCAGCTTCCGGTCATCAGCCTTTGAGGAAATATAGGACTCAGACCAGAAAATACAGCTGGAATTGCTGTAACGGACACCGTCGGGAGCGGCAAAAACAGGAAGGACGTCCACACATTCCTCGAAGGGCTTATCGTTCATGACGTCCCATTTGTCCTTCAATTCCATTAAGGAGGACGGAGAGGACTTATATTCCAGAACGCCCAGCCTTCCGGAAGCAAAATCCTCCATGACCGTATTGGGAGCTTTGGAATAAAATTCAGGATCCAGCCCGCCGGTCTCATAGAGCTTGCGGTATGCGGCGACCACATCCTTGAAGCTTTCCGTTGCCCAGGAGGGGACGAACCGGCCGTCTTCTGCGATCCAGGAATAAACGTTGCATTCCGGGGAGATGCCCAGGATCACCCATTTGCCCAGAGCGGAAAGATTATTCACATTGTAGCCGATGGTATCATCCAGGCCGTTTCCGTCCGGATCCTCATGGGCGAAGGCGGAACACATGGCGGCGAACTCCTCCAGATTTTCCGGATCCTTCAGGCCGAGGTTATCCATCCAGTCCCTGCGTACGAGCATGGCCGCGTCGGTAGCGCCCAGTATGGAATCCATGAAGGAGGCCCTGGGAATGGCATAATAGCGGCCGTCCATATACTGTGTATAGGAAACGGATTCCAGCAGAGAATGCAGCAGGGGAAAGGAGGAAAGATCTTCAGGCAGTGCCCGGATGGAGCCTGTTTCTATCATATCGGCAAAGGTCGCGGAATCGTTATTGTCATTGGATGACAGAGTGATCGTGGCAAATACATCCGGAAGGCTGCCCGTGGCGCTGAGTATCTGGTAGCGCTCTTTATAGTTGGACCAGGTTACGGATACCGGATGCAGCGTGATATTGAATAATTCCTCTATATAGCGTGTCATGCCGTCCGGCTGGGAGGCTTTCACCATTTCCTCGATATTCCAGTAGCCGACGCTGATATCCAGATGTTCGTCAAAGGAAAGGGACTGCAGGGATTCCGGCAGGACGGAACGATCCGGCGCAGAAGTCTGTGTGCCGGCAGAACAGCCGGGAAGGATAAGGGTAAAACAGAGGATAAAGGGCAGCAGGGCGGACAAAATTTTTTTTCGCATGTGGGTTCTCCTTATATAGTCAGGCGTGTGCAATTTTATCTGGACGGAGGAAGCTCATCCTCTGTTTTTTCAATATCCTTACGATAAGCGGTCGGCGTCCGTCCGGTCACTTTTTTGAAGACCTTGGCAAAATAAAAGTAATCGCTGTAGCCAACCTGGGTGGCGATGAGAAAGACCGTCTGCTCCGTATGAGTGAGCAGCCAGGTGGCATGATCGATTCGGAGGCCGGTGAGGTAGCTGATAAAGGTGAATCCCATTTCCTGTTTGAATATCTGGCTTGCATAATTGGCATTGATGGAACAGTGTTCCGCCAGATCCTGTATGGAAATATCCTTCTGATAATGCTGTTCTGTATAATCGATCATCATCTGCACGGATTTATGGGAGGCGGTCAGGTGTCTGGGGACGAATACCTTTGTATGATCCGGGGAAGAAGATGAATTTTCTCCTTCAGGTGTCTTTTCCTTCTGGTCTTCCAGAAGCTGGTATGCCTTCTGCATGGAATCAAGCAGCTCACTCCTGGAAAACGGCTTCAGGCAATAACCTATGGCATTATGGAACATGGCTTTCTGCGCATAAGCGAATTCCGCATGCCCGCTGATCATAATGAACAGAGTGCTCAGGTTTTCCGCGTGGGCGGCCTGCAGGATATCCAGCCCTCCCATGCCAGGCAGACGCACATCCACAAACGCCAGACAGGGCTCATGGGCGCGGATGTATTCCAGCCCGGAAAGGCCGTCATAAAATTCAGCCGTGATTTCAAAGTATTCCTGATCCCGTATGGTCGCTATCAGGCTTTTTACCACCCATTTTTCGTCATCAATCACAATTGCCTGGTACATGGTTTTCTCCTTTGCTGTTAGTGTTCTGTGCGGCCAGAGCATTTGTATCTGACTTGAGCCGATAAGGAACACGAATCTGGATATTGGTGCCGACCCCTTCTTCGGAATCGATCAGAAGGGTATAGTCGGTGCCGTAATACAGGACCATCCGGCTGTTTACATTCAGAATGCCGATGCTTTCATGATTCTGGGAATCCAGATCCTCCAGATCGGCGGAGGCATCCCCGGTTTTGTTGTATACGGACCGGTGGATGGATTCCCGAAGCTCTGCCAGCCTGCTTTCCGGCATTCCCACACCGGTATCAAAGATCCATATGGCCAGATATCCGTGTTCGGGATTGCGGCCTGCCCCGATAAGAAGCTCGCCGGGCTCCAGGCTTTTTTCCAGGCCATGGACGATGGCATTTTCCACAAGGGGCTGTATGACCATTTTGGGAATGAGACAGTCGTGGGAATCCTCGGAAAATTCGTAACGTACAGTAAAACGATCCTCAAAACGTTCTTTCTGTATCATCAGATACGATCTGACGATACTCATTTCCTCTTCCAGAGTCACCATATCGCTTCCTTTAATACTGTAGCGGAAGATCCGGGACAGTGCGCCGGTAACAGAAATGATTTTATCGTCCATCCCCTCCGCTGCCAGGCCGCAGATCATGGTCAGTGTATTATAAAGAAAATGCGGATTGATCTGGCTGCGGAGAAAGGCAATCTCCGTTTTCCTGTTGTTGTTTTCCAACTCATACATCCGCGTATAAGTGTCGAATATCGTATGGTTCAGCTTTTCCGTCTCAATGAGCATGTCATTGAAGGCAGTGGAAATTTCACTGATTTCTTTGGAACCGATCAGGCCCTGATGGATGACGGCCCCTTCCTTCATGGCCCGCCGGTCGCCGGAAGAAATGGTGTTCATAAAATCCGTAAGCTGTTTCAGGGAGCGGATCAAGGGGCGGTAGAGCAGGAAAAGAAATAACAGGGCCAGAAAGGTTATCGCGCACATGACCAACAGCTGCCGTCCGGAAATCCGGGCAACCTGCCGGGTGATCTGGCTTTTATCGATAAGCACGTACAGGGTATGCTCGATGCCCGGTATGGAATACCCCGTTACCGCGTAGGTGACGGGATTGTCAGAAGTTTCCTGAATCTGAAAAACATCACTGCGATCCTCTTCCCGGCACAGAGCGTCATAAAGCTGCGGCTCCCCGTATATCAGCTGGCCGGAGGCGTCTGTGAAAAGAATTCTGGGGTCGTAATTATTTTCGTCGCTTTTCAGGCTGTTGCCAAGCAGATTATTCACATCGATGGCCAGAAAGAGAATGCCCAGATAACGGCTTTCCCCGGTGCCGAGAGAGTAAATGGGCATGGCAAGGACGTGACAGAGCGTGCGGTTGACCGTGGCGACGCCGGCCGAGCGGTAGGGAAACCGGGAATCCGAAAGCGATCGGGAAAACTCTTCATAATTGGAAGCGGAGCCGCACAGAGAGGCAAAGGTGCTGTCCTGTCCGTAAACGGCAATGTCTATAATATAAGGATTCAGAAGGGCCGTATTGCTCAGCTGATTTTCCAGCTGCCGGTAGTTTTCATAGGATTTTCCGCGGTTTTCACTCATCAGGTAATTCTGGACCACCTGACTGTAGGCAATGCTGTAACAGATGTTTTCGTAGCTTTCATAAGCTTCTCTTGTACTCTTTGCAAGCTGGGCGGAGTAGGATTCCAGGCTGTTATTCAGAAAGCTTGTCTGCAGCCGTGAATAACCGAACGTGCTGTATATGGTAATACATACCGTACACAGGGTGAAAAGGATCAATATGACCGTAAACTGTCTTGCCAGCGGCAGAAGCAGTGTTTTTCGCTTTTTCATAGGTGAATTCCTCCAAGTCCATTTTATAATAAATCCTCTGCCGGAGAATATGTAAAATTCTATGAAGAATATAAGAAATTTGCATAAATTGCCCCGGAGGCATAAAAAATGTGTGAAATATACATAAACCTTTTGTGTTTCCTCCATTCAAAACCATTTTTCCCAAAACTATAATTAATACATCGAAAACAGACAGAACAGGATTCCATTTCAGACAGAGAACATGGAAAAGGAGAAAAAGATATGGCAAAGAAGGCAAGGACCGCCGTACAGGTAAATTCTGCGGCAGGCGGCAGAAGCTTCTGGAAACAGCTGCGCAGGCAGAAAACCCTCGTGCTGATGGCGCTGCTTCCGGTGATTATGGTGATTATTTTCAAATACATACCCATGTACGGAATACTGATTGCGTTCAAAAATTACAAATCAGCCAAAGGGGTCTGGGGAAGTAAATGGCTGGATCCCCTTTTCAAGAATTTTATCACATTTTTCAAAAACGTAAACTGCTGGCAGATAATTTGGAATACTTTCCGGGTGGGAGCACTCACTCTGCTGTTCACTTTTCCCGCGCCGATTATTTTTGCCGTCCTCCTGAATGAACTGAGAGGAAAAACCTATAAGAAAGTGGTTCAGACTGTTTCCTACGTCCCCCACTTCATATCTGTGGTGGTTATCTGTTCCATGCTGAACGGTTTCGGTTCCACCTCGGGGCTGTTCAATGATATACGGGAGCTTCTGGGAATGGCAAGGGTGGATATGAACAACGGAAGCAAATATTTCCTGCTGATGTATGTGGGCTCCGCCGTATGGCAGGGAATCGGATGGGGTTCCATCATGTATCTGTCTGCTTTATCCAATGTGGATACCTCTTTATATGATGTGGCGAATATAGACGGCGCAAACCGCTGGCAGAAAATCAAAAATATTATCTGGCCGACGATTATGCCTACCACAACGGTTCTGCTGATTATGAATGTGGGCAATGTACTGAACAGCGATTATACGAAGGTGCTGCTGATGCAGAATGATACAAACCGGAGCGAGCTGGAGGTTATAGGAACCTTTGTATACCAGAAAGGTATTGTGGAAGGGAAGTTCTCCTACTCCACGGCCGTGAACCTCTTTGTCTCCATCATCTGTTTTATCCTGGTGTTCGGCGCCAACATGATAACCCGTAAAGTTAATCCGGAAAACAGTCTGTGGTAGGGAGGAGAGTGAGATGTCATTGAGAAAAACAAAGAAACAGGCGCAGCCTGAAAACAAAATATATATCGGCAGCAAGATTTTTGATGTATTTCTGATTCTATTCATGCTGATATTGTCCGTCATTTTCCTGTATCCCTTCCTGAATGTAGTGGCGACATCCCTTTCCAGCAACCGGATGATCACTACGGGACAGGTTACCTTTTTTCCGAAAGAAATCATGGTGGACGGCTACAAAATGCTTTTTAAGGAGCAGAATATTCTGGGAGCCTACTGGAATACCATTGTGATAGCGGTGGGGACGATGGTCATCAGCCTTTCCCTCACATCCCTTATGGCGTATGTAATGATGGTGCCGGATTTTGTCCTGCGCAAGCAGCTGTCCGTATTTTTGCTGATAACCATGTTTTTCAGCGGCGGCACGGTCCCCACATACCTGCTGATACAGAATCTCGGCCTTTATAACAGCTGGTGGTCGCTGATCTTGCCCAACGCGGTGACGGCCTATAATGTTTTCGTATACCGCTCCTTTTATAAAGGGATTTCCCCGGAAATAAGGGAGGCTGCCAGAATAGACGGCGCAGGGGACTTGAAAATACTGACGAAGATATATGTACCCCTTTCCAAAGCCCTCTATGCCACCTTCGGACTGTTCAGCGTGGTCGGCGTATGGAACAGCTATTACGAAGCGCTGCTTTATATTAAGGATCCGGGTAAGCAGCCCATTCAGATGCTGCTCCGAAAGATTGTATTTACTTCCGGAACCGCCAATATGGCGGATTCCCAGCAGATGATCAGCAACGGCGCCATGAATCAGCTGAATGTACAGTATGCCTGCGTCATTGCGACAATAGGCCCGATTCTGCTGGTATACCCGTTTATACAGAAGTATTTTGCACAGGGTATGCAGGTCGGGGCTGTTAAGGGCTGAGCGCGTCAGGAAAAGACGGCGTATCACGCAGTCTTTATGAGAATATAAGCATGCCGTTTGCGGCAGAAATGGAGGAAAGAATGAAAAGAAAGAGTATTATGAAAGGAATGTCCTTAGGACTGGCGGCCATCATGACAGCAGGGCTTCTTGCCGGCTGCGGCAGCAAGGAAACATCCGGCGGACAGGATACGTCCGTACAGGAGGAACAGACGCAGGAGGAGCAGAGCCAGCCGGCATCCGGTACGGAGGCTGTTTCAGGAGCGGACAAAAATGATCCGGCTGCCACGGCGGCAAGCAATGGGATTACCCTGCCGGAGCTTCCCGACGGAGTCCTGAAGCTGGAGGTGAGCATTGCCGATTACCAGCAGTCCTCCGAAGGAACCATGATCCAGGAGGAATGGCAGAAGAGAATGGAGGCTTATCTGGGATGCAAGCTGGATATTACCTGGACAAGGACACCGGCTGTGGATTATGCGGACAATGAGCTGGTAGTCCTGCAGTCCGGACAGGTACAGGATGTGGCCAGCGTTACCAAGGGTGCGGCTGTCAATGAGTACGGAGAGGACGGCACACTGCTGAATCTGGCTGACTATATGGATTATATGAGATATTATCCGGACTACATGGCAGAGACCGCAGGCGGAGAAGATTATGCCAAAAATGAAGACGGTTCCATGTATTATTTCATGGACGGCTTCTACAACCCGGATGATATCCAGGGAGCACAGTCCTTTACCGCATTTGCCTACCGTTTTGACCTTTTAAGGGATAACGGATGGGAACCGCCCACGACCCTGGATGAGTTCACTCAGTTATGTGCCGATATGCAGGCGAAGATCGATGATGGCTCCCTGGATCTGGATTATGTAATCATCAATAACACGAAAGACTATTCTCTGTACCGTGGTTTCGTGGGAATTTTCCATACATGGGACTGCCTGTATTACAACGGCGAGGAATGGGTTTTCGGGCCTCTGGAAGACAATTTCCGGGAAATGCTGAAATATCTCAATGGTTTATATGAAGCGGGCTATATTGATCCCGAATTCGCAACCGCAGACTTCAACCAGGGACAGACGAAGGCAACCACCAATGTGGGCGCTGTCTGCCCGACACTCTGGGCCGGTTCCGTTGCCAGCTGGAACAGCGCAAAGGTGGATGAGAATATGGAATGGGGACTCGCTTTCCTTCCGAAAAACGATACCTACGGAACACCCTGGAAATGGGGATCCAGACAGCCTGCCAAATCCCTGAATGCCAATATGGGTATTTATATCAGCGCGGATACCGAATATCCGGAATATGTGGTGTCTATGATCGATTACCAGTATTCGGATCAGATGGTGGAACTGATGAACTGGGGAGTTGACGGGGTGACCTATACGACACAGGGAAATGATAAGGTTTATGTTGACGAGATCTTAAACGATAAGACACCGGCGACGAAATCTGCGGAATATGGCCTGACGGCATCCTCTGTCTGCAGAACCGGTATTCCCTTTAATCCTATTGACTTCAATGCCATGCTGGATCTGGCATCCCTGCCTGAACCCTGGTGGAGCGCAGACAAGGGCTATTATGAAGGAAAATATTGGGTGGAATCCAGTGTGAACGGCGGAGAAGATTCCGTTGCGCCTTATGACAGGCCACCTGTAGTATATCTTTCCGCAGAGGAGCAGTCCTCCAAAGCCCAGCTGGGCTACAGCGGCACCTGTGAGACCAGAGTGAAAGAGCTGGCGCTGCAGTTTATCACAGGGGAAAAAGATATTAACGATGACAGTGTATGGGAAAGCTATATTAAGGATGTGAAGAGCCAGACCGATGATGATTTCGACGGTATCCTGGAGATGCTGAACGAAAAGACTGTTAAATAAATAGGAAGAAGAGGCCGGCGGTTAACAGCTGCTTTCGGGGCCTACGACAACAAAGAAAATCCCCGCAGGGTGACAGAGAATAAAACTCTTTGCACCCTGCGGGGATTTTTTTTATAAAAGTACCTCCATATAGATTCTGATTAGATTTTCAATACCAAACTGCTTTCCGTATTTAAGAAGTTTCCGACTGTTAGCTCCGGTACGAAAATACTCTTTGATGGCTTGCGTATAAAGCTGCATATCCATTTCTTTTTTATCCCGGATCAGGTCACAGATACAGCGTTCTTTATCATAAAGGAGCACAGTGGCACCTTGGGGAGAGGTGGTTTCTGCTTTACCGAGTTCAAACAAAATAGAGTTTACATAATGAAAACGAACCTGCGGGTTATCCCGTTTGATTTTTGTTACATTTGTTCCATGAGGTACGGTTACATCAATGGTGTGAGGTACCCGATCAGACAGACCCCACAGAAAGAGAGCGGTACCATAGGAAAAAAGAGCTTTTCCACTACGGGCTTGCAACAAAGCGTATTCGTCAGCTAAATAGTTTTCAACAGTGTATAATCCTTTGCGTACTCTAACTAATTGACCTTCATCCACATATTTTTTCAAAGCAGTACGGCTAATACCGTCTGCTTCTACCTGGGCTGTTGTTATCATACCATTGCTTTCATTGACAAGACGTTCTATTTGATTCCATATTTTGTCCATTTGATTCACCTCCTGGATAATTACAATCGTACTGTAATTATAATATTATAGAAGCTTGATTGTAAATAGGGCTTTAGAGGTTAGTATAGGCAAATGGACTTAAATTAATACGTGGGAAGAAAATACGATTCTGGTGAAGAGAATCCATTAAAACAAAAAATGCGGAACCAATCAGAGAATTGGGTGCCGGAGGTTTTCTTTTTTTGTTTTCCTGTCCCCGGATATGTGAAATGTACATAATGCATATGTGTTTTTTCCATTCAAAAGGAAAATGCATATCTTTATAATTGCTGGTAGAGGGGAAAACAGGAAGAGTAAGATAAAAAGTGAGGGCCGCCTGAGACAGCGGATTCTTTTTTATCTGCACCCGGACAAGAATAAAAAGAAGGAAAAAGAGTATGAAAATCGTTGATTTGAAGACAGATAACCGAAAGGATAATAATAATGTGGGACGCGCCATTCCGGTGTTTGGCTGGCGTGCGGAAGGGACGGAAAGAAATATCCGTCAGAAAAGCTACCGGCTTCAGGTATGGAAAACGGAAAGTCCTGAGGAAATTTTGACAGAACCGTTTCCGGTCTGGGACAGCGGCACGGTTTGTTCGTCTTCCATGGCCAATATCCCCTATGAAGGAAAAAAACTGGATTCCGGCAGCCGTTATCGGTGGCGGGTGGAATGCACTCTGGATTATGAGGATGGAGAAAAAAATGCCTCTGAAGAAGCCTGGTTTGAAACCGGATTGTTTTCCATGGATGACTGGAAAGGCTGCTTTATCGGAGAAACAGAGGATCATGTCTACCATCTGTACCGGAAGGCTTTTACATGCGAAAGAAAGGTAAAAAAGGCCAGACTGTATGTCTGCGGGCTGGGGCATTTTGAATGCTGGCTTAATGGGAAACGGGTATCTGATCACGTACTGGAACCGGGATGGGCTGATTACGACAAAACCTGTTTTTATACCGCATATGATGTCGCGGGACAGTTGGAGAACGGAAAGAATGCCCTTCTGGTAAAACTGGGGGATGGGATGTTTAACGTGCCCGGAGGCCGGTATGTGTATTTCCCAAGAACCTACGGGAAATGCAAGCTGCTGCTTCAGCTGGAGCTTCTTTTTGAGGACGGGACGACAGAACGGGTGGTAACTGATTCTTCCTGGAAAATGACGCCGGGCCCCATCCGTTTCTGCTGTATCTATGGCGGGGAAGATTATGACGGCAGGCTGTGGAAGGAGGAATATCTCTCCGGAGACTTCGAAGAGGATGACCGCTGGGAGCCTGTGGTATGTGTGGATCCCCCGAAGGGGAAACTGACGGCCATGCCGACGGAACCACTGAAGGTGAAAAAAACCTATATCCCGGTCAGCGTGGAACCGGCCGGGCCTGGAGTATGGCTTTATGATCTGGGAACCAATTTTTCCGGCTGGGCCAGGATACATATACACACAGACGGAAACCGTGCCGGAGCGGAGATTGTCCTGAAACCGGGAGAAATCCTGGATGAAACCGGCAGAGTGAGCCAGAAAGTGACAGGGGAGAGCTATGTCTGGACGTATATTCTGAACGGGGAGAAGGAACAGGAATTTGCCCCGGACTTTACCTATACCGGATTCCGGTATGTGGAAATGACCGGGGCCCTGCCGGAAGGACAGCATAATCCGGAAGGGACGGAAGGCACAAAGGCAGAAGATACGGATCTGCCTGTAATAACGGGCCTGACAGGAGAGTTTATCTATCCCGATGCGGAACAGGCGGGCGATTTCCAGTGCTCCAATGAGCTGTTCAATGACATTCACCAGATCGTAAGACAGGCCATCCTAAGCAATACAAAAAGCTATTTCACCGACTGTCCTCACAGGGAAAAGCTGGGCTGGCTGGAACAGACTCATTTGATAGGCCCTTCCATCATGTATAACCTGGATGTCCATAATCTCTATGACAAAGTGGAAGGGGATATGGCGGACGCCCAATGGGAAAACGGTCTGGTGCCGGATATCTGTCCGGAATATGTGACCGGCTTCGGTAAATGGCACCAGGGCTTTGTGGATTCGCCGGAATGGGGAAGCGCCTGTATCCTGAACCCCTGGTATGTATACAAAAGATATGGCGACAGCGCCCTTTTGGGCCGCTATTACGGAAATATGAAACGGTATCTGGATTATCTGGGAAGCAGGACGCATCACGAAGTGCTTCACCACGGTCTGGGAGACTGGCTGGATATCGGGCCGTGTACGCCTCATTCCCAGAACACGCCGGTACCCATAGTCGCCACCTGTATTTATTATTACGATCTGAAGGTAATGAAGGAAACAGCGGTGCTGCTTGGGAAAAAAGAGGATGCTGCGGAATACGAAGCGCGTATGGAGCGGGTATTCTGGGAATATAACCTGCAGTTTCTGGATGATCAGACGGGAAGATACGGAAACGGAAGCCAGACCGCCCAGGCCATGAGTCTGGTGGCGGGCCTTGTACCCGGGGAAATGGAAAAGAAAGCGGTACAGCAGTTAAAAGAAGACATTATCAAAAGAAATTATGCCATTACCGCAGGTGATATCGGCCATCCTTTTCTGATCGCAGCATTGATGAAATATGGATTGGGAGAGCAGCTGAATGAAATGACCAATATTACGGAAACGCCCGGATACGGATACCAGGTGGTGAACGGAGCCACAACCCTGACGGAGGAATGGGACGGACCGGAACCCGGGCATCCTCATGGTTCCCAGAATCATCTCATGCTGGGGAGCATTGAGGAATGGTTTTATGGCGGATTGGGCGGCATTGATATCATACGGCAGGATTTGCCCTTCGGGGAAGTCCGCATCGCTCCGCAGGCCGTAAAGGGGATAGACTGGGTAAAGGCATGGGTTATGCATCCTTATGGCCCGATTTTTGTGGAATGGGTAAAAGAAGACGGAGCGGTAACGGTAAATGTGGAAATCCCTCCGAATGTAACCGCACGGCTGGAAGGGCCGGAGGGCTGCATCAAAGTGGCAGGAAGCGGACGGCACCAATATTGTTTTGACGTATAAAGAAGGGGCAGGGGACAGGAAGGCGAAAGTCAGTTCCCTGCACGCGGGAAAGAAACTTCCGTTGTTCAGAAATTCATATCGTATCGGAAGATTTTACGATTTCCCATGTCCTGTTGTTTTACTAAACTGAAAGTATGACACAGGCAGCAATTCAAATAAATAAAGAGGGTGCGAGCCAACAGACAGGGAGGAATTTATGCTGTATACAAAAAATTCGGAACCACAGCTGAGTATGGAATTATTCAGGAATCCTACAAGTGAATACCGGGGAACCCCCTTCTGGTCCTGGAACTGTAAGGTTACCAGGGAACTGATCCGCAGCCAGATGGAAGTCTTTCAAAAGATGGGCTTCGGGGGAGCCCATCTGCATCCCCGGACGGGCCTGGATACGGAATATCTGGGAGAGGAGTTCATGGAACTTGTTTCCTATGCGGACGAACAGGCCAAAGAAAGAGGGATGTTCTGCTGGCTTTATGATGAGGACCGTTATCCGTCCGGGGCTGCGGGGGGAATGGTGACGGAAAACTGGAATTACCGGGCCAGGCACTTATTGCTTACCCGGGAGAAAAAGACAGGCATGTGCGGCAGCAGGGAGGAATTTCTGAGAGCGGTATCCCGGGGGGAAAAGCCCGCAGGCTATTATCTGACCTCTTACCGGATACGGACGGAGAACGGTTTCCTTAAGTCTTATCGGCAAATAGAAGGTTTCCTTCCGGAATATGACAGCAGGGAAGAAGAAAACAGGGAAGGAAAGCTGTGGCTTGCCTATGTGGAACTGATGCAGGAAAGCCCCTGGTACAATGACCAGACCTATGTGGATGTGATGAACAGGGAAGCCGTGCTGCGGTTTCTGGAAATCACCCATGAACGTTATTATGAAGTGCTGGGAGAGGAATTCGGCAGATCCATCCCTGCCATTTTTACGGATGAACCGCAGATTAAGGGAAGTATGGTACTGCCGGATGGGGAAAGTGAGTATGATGTAACCCTTTCCTTTACGGATGATCTGCCGGTTACCTATGAAAAGGCCTATGGGGTAAACCTTCTGGAGGTGCTGCCGGAGCTTTTGTGGGAGCTTCCGGATGGAAAGGCCTCCCTCCATCGGTATCATTATCATGACCATCTGGCGGAACGCTTCGTATCCGCTTATTCCGATACGATCGCCGCCTGGTGTGAAGCCCATCATATCGCTATGACAGGGCATTACATGTCGGAACCTACATTATATTCCCAGACGCTGCGTCTGGGCGAAGCCATGCGCTGCTACAGGAACCAGCAGCTTCCCGGAGTGGATATCCTCTGTGGGGATCCGGAGTATTCCACCATCAAGCAGGCGGTCAGCGTGGCACGCCAGAACGGAAGAGAAGGGGTGCTCAGTGAGCTTTATGGAGTGACCCACTGGGATTTCGACTTTAAAGGGCATAAGCTGCAGGGCGACTGGCAGGCAGCTCTGGGCGTTACCATCCGCTGTCCCCATCTGGCCTTTATGTCCATGGAAGGGGAGGCCAAGCGGGATTGGCCGGCCTCCATCAGTTATCAGTCCCCCTGGTGGGAGAAATACGCCTGCATAGAAAATTATTTTGCCAGGATGAATACGGCTCTTACCCGCGGCTGTGCAAGAGTCAGTACAGCGGTGGTGCATCCCATTGAATCCTATTGGATAAGCTATGGCCCTGCGGCGCAGACAAAAGAACTGCGGGATCAGATGGATGATAATTTCCGGGATCTAATCCAATGGCTGCTGTTCGGACTGGTGGATTTTGATTTTATATCGGAATCCCTGCTGCCCGGTCAATGCCCGGACAGAACGGAAGAATGCCTCAACGGGACGGGTGTAATCAGGGAAACACCGGACGGCGCGGCTCTAGCGGTGGGAAATATGTCCTACCATACGGTACTGGTGCCGGATCTGCGCACAATCCGTTCCACCACGCTCAGCCGGCTGGAAGCATTGGCCGATGCCGGAGGAAATGTGGTTTTTCTGGGAAAAGCACCTGCCCTGGTGGATGGAATTCCGGATGACAGGGCAAGACGGCTGGCCGGCCGGGTAAAACGGGTTCCGTTTCAGAAGCATGCGATCCTTCAGGAACTGGAAGAAGAAAGGGATGTGGATATCCGCAGGGAAACAGGAGAGCGGAGTGATAATCTTTTTTACCAGCTTCGTCAGGACGGAAACAGGAAATGGCTGTTTGTCTGCCATGTAAACCGTAAACGCAATAACGTGAGCCGGCCGGAGAGGCTGTCGGTCCGGATCCGGGGAGCATATCAGGTAACGGTATACGATGCGCTGTCCGGAAACTGTACGGCGGCAGAAAGCGTAAAGAAGGACGGCTGGACCTGCCTTACGGTGGATTTATACGCAGAGGACAGTTTTTTATGGAGGCTGGATGAACAAAATGTACAGCAGGGGGCAGATGAGGAAGCCCAAATACCGGGAGCGTCCGGAAAGCAGGAAAAAACGATAATACCGGAAGCTGCCCGGCCGCTGCGGGAAGGCAGGCCTGCCGCCGTTTACGGACTTGTGGCAGGACCTTTCGGAAGCGCCGGAAAAAAGGGAACAATGGTACATTGTATTGCAGAACCTGATGGCTTTACTATGGCGGAACCCAATGTACTGCTGCTGGACCGGGCACAGTGGAAGCTGAATGGCGGGGAGTGGCAGGCGGAGGAAGATATCCTTCGCATCGACAATCACATCCGGGCCCTTTTAGGGTATCCCCGCAGGCAGGATGCCTTTATCCAGCCATGGAGAGTGCGGGAAGCGCCGGAAAAGGATGTGGTGACGCTGCGTATAAAGATGGAATCCCGAGTGGAAACCGGAAGCTTAATGCTGGCATTGGAAAGACCGGAAAAAATCGGAATCCGTTGGAACGGCATTCCCTGTCCGATACCAAAACGGGAGGAAACAGGCTGGTTTACGGATACTTTTATACGGACGGTGTCTGTTCCCGGACTTAAGAAGGGTGAGAATGAACTGCTTCTGGAAGTTCCCTTCGGACAAAAGACCAATCTGGAGAACCTGTTCCTACTGGGAGAATTCGGTGTCTGTGTACTGGGGACAAAAAGCCTGGTGACCGCAGCGCCCACAGAACTTGCCTTCGGGGATATCACCCGGCAGGGACTGCCCTTTTATGGCGGAAGCATAACCTATTCCATGCATTTTGAAATGGATCGGGAAAAGGATATCCTGGTGAAGGTCCCTCATTTTACGGCACCGGTACTGGAGGTATGGATTGACGGGAAAAGCGCCGGACTGATAGCCTTTGCCCCTCATACTCTGTCTTTGGGCCGGGTGGCGGCAGGGAGGCATTCTCTGGAAATCTGTGCTTATGGAAACCGTTTTAATTCCTTCGGCACCCTGCACAACTGCAATGAGGAATTCAAATGGTACGGGCCGGATTCCTACCGGACTGTCGGGGACGAATGGAGCGAGGCCTGGTGTCTGAGGCCCTTCGGCATTTTGTCCAGAGTGGAAATTTGGGAAGGAGACAGGGATCATGGAGATAAATAAAAACCTTCTTTGGCTGGAAACAGGAGAAAAGGGAGAAGAAGGAATGGCACTGACAGTCCGCTTCACAGACCGAATCGGAGAGTCTGCCGGGTTGGGGCTGCTGCTCACAGGGCCGGACGGATACCGGCTGGAACAAAAGCTGCCTCTTGCAGAAGGAGAAAAGGAAGCCATCTTTTTCTGCCCGGCGGTAAACCTGTGGGATCCGGAGCATCCCTTTCTCTATCAGGCTGCGGTGACACTGGAGTGCGGAGAGAAGATCCTTGCCGTAAGAGAAGAAAACATAGGATTCCGGACACTGGAAAAAGCGGGAAAGGAGCTTCTCTGGAACCATACGCCCCTTAAGCTCAGAGGGATATGCTACCGGGAACGTAAGGAAGACCGGGAAGGAACCAAGAAGGATTTGGAACTGTTTGCCGCAGCCCATATCAATTTCCTGCGCAGCATTTACGGTCCTTTTTCCGGCTATCTGCTGCAGCTTTGTGATGAAATGGGTTTTCTGGCAGAGGATACGGCTCCTTTTTATGAGGTGGGACAGGAAAAGCCCGCTCTGCAGGATCTGCCTCATTGCCGGGAGGACTTTTTGAAACCAGTGAAAAAAATGCTGGAGGATAGTTGCCATGTGAGTGTCCTCATCTGGTCGCTGGGGCATGACTGCGCCTGGGGAGCGAATTTCCGGGCGGCGGCAGAGTGGATCCGCATGCAGGATCCGCTGCGCCCGCTCACCTTTCATCTTCCCATGTCCATCCCGGAGGAGGAAGAACAGATGGATATCTGGCCGGTCCACTATATTGACTGGCGGCAGCCCTTTGATGTGTGCTTTGACCAGATGGTGATTTTCCATACACCGGGAGCGGAAAACGAAATCGGCTACATGACCGCACAGACGGATTATGAAGTGCCGGTACTGCATGAGGTCTGGTCCCCTGTCGCCTGCCATAACAGGGATGAGATCCTCCATGATCCGGCCGTCAGGCGGTTCTGGGGAGAAAGCATAAGCCGTTTTTGGGAAAAAGCTTACAGGACGCCGGGATGTCTCGGCGGCGCGGTGCTGGCGGGAACGGATGAGGATGGCAGCTTTGAAGGCATGGGAAAATATGAGTGGGGAATTCTGGATCGGGAACATAAACCAAAACCGGAATATCGGGAACTCCGGAAAGCATATGCGCCGGCGGCCGTTTTGTATTCCCGGCTTGAAGGGGAGGAACTGACGCTGGAGGTGGAGAACCGTTTCCTTTTTACGGATTTATCTGTCTGCCGCCTGTTTGTGAATAACAGGGAAGTCAGAGATATGCTGGTTCAGGGAGAAAACGGCCCCGAAAGAAGAAACGGCCTCACAGGGGAACCGGGAAGCAGACAGAAAGTAACAGTCCATCTGCCTGGGGCCGGTAAACAGACGGCAGCCGGGGAACGCATGGAAATCCGGTTTGAAAACCGGGATAATGGCCGGTGCTGCGGGGAATATTCCCTGATACGCAAGAACGAAAGAATAGCAGAGGAAGGCTCCGGCCCGGAGAACAAAGGAATAGCGGAAGCTTTTTCGATCAGGCAGCAGGAAGAGGATACGCTGCTTATTGGAAACAGTATATTTGCATTCCGCTTTTCCCGCAAAGACTGCCTGCTCCGGGAGGCTTCCGTAAAAGGCAGGCGTGTCCTTGCAGGCGGCCCCATGCAGAATTGTACCGGATTTTTGCCGGGAGACTGGAAAGGAACAACGCTTGATGCGAAGCAGGACGGGGAAAAGGTGCTGGTGACGATAACCGGCAGCTATGAGGGAACGATGGATGTCCGTTTCGTTCTGACACTGTCTCCGGACGGAACCATTGATACCTCTTACGAGGTGCTGCGTCTTTACCGACATATGCCCCATAAAGTCAAGGCACAGATCGGGATTTCTCCGGGAGGCCTGTTGGAAAAAGGGGGATCCTGGCTGCTGGCGGAAGGGCTGGAAACCTTCTGCTGCACCGATGCGGAGGGCGCCAAAGCAAGGATGTCTCTGGCCGCAGATGCCCCCTGGCAGTCATGGCACCATATTTGTGAAGCTGTAATTACCGATCAGAAAGGATTTGGTGTTGCGGTATATTCTGACGGATCCGACAGCGTCAGGCTGCAGAAGGATCCCATGCTCAGTCCCGAAGCCGTGGTGAACGACAGGGATGGGCGTATGCATTTTACGGGAGACTGGCACCGGATGGAGGATGCCTGCGGCAATTACAGGGGAACGGAAACTCTGAGCAGAAAAAAAGGAGACTGCATGCATCTTTCCTTTGTGGGGACGGGAATCCGTTTATACGGCCCGCTGGATATCAATTATGGAATGTGCCGGATCTGCCTGGACGGACAGGAGACGGAAATTGCCGGCCAGTACCCGGATAAGGTGGATTTTCCGGGCATGAGCAGAGGCTATGAAAAAAGGTATGGCGTGCTTTTGTTTGAAGCTCACGGGCTTACGGAAGGAGAACACAGCCTTACGGTAACAGTCCTTGGAGAGGCGCAGGAAGGCGCCCAGAATACCTATACGTCCATCGACTATGCGGTAGTGGAAGGTATCAGATATCCCGAAGGGATCCGGCTGCATGTGAATCAGGATTATAATTATCCCCGTCTTGTCCGGGGCTGTTATATGCGGCCTGCGGCGGAACTGGTGCCGGGAAGGAAAGAGACCTTCCGGATAAGGCTCCTTTCCGGAGGGGAAAAGGGGGAATGGAAATGAACGGTGAACAGATAAAGGACAGAACGATAAAAACGGAGAGTGATCGGGAGGAACCGGTAATTCCCCGACTGGCGCCGGAACCCGTGTGGTGTGAAGGAATAGAGAAGCCGGTGATCTGCCTGGACGGTGAATGGGAAGTGAAGGACTATCAGGACGGAAGCATCCGTTCCGTTTCCGTGCCTTTCGATATGGCGGTTCTTAGAAAAAGCGGTTTTTCCAGGCATTATGAATACCGGAAGGAAATAGAGCTTCCTCCGTTGCCCCGGGGCAGCCGGATTGTTCTGAAATTCGAGGGAGTGAACGGTTTTGCGGACCTCTATGTGGATGACGTATATATAGCCTCCCATCAGAATGGTTTCCTCACATGGAATGCGGAAATTACGGAACAAGCGGCCGGAAAGAATAAGGCGGAGCTGCGGCTGATAATGGACGAGGAATCGGATCAGGTCAGCGCATACAGCCATGGAGGAATCCTGCGCAGCGTATGGATGTACATCCTTCCGGAAGCCTATGTGAATGCGGTTTATCTCACACCGCTGTTTGATGAGGATATGGAGACCTGCACTCTTCGGGTGGATTTGGATATCAGCGGAAAAGAAGAGGCACAAAGCCCGGAAATAACAACGCAAATGAGAAGCGCGGAAAGCCTGTATAAAATAAAGCTTCTGCTGAAAAGCCCGGATGGCTATGAAGCCGTTTCACGGACGGAATCTCTCCGGGCCCGTGGAGACGGATATTACACGATAAATCTGGACGTACCCAAACCGCAGCTGTGGGATGCAGAGCATCCCCGTATGTATACTCTGGAAATGACCCTTTTGGAAGAGGGCAGAGAGATAGAATGTATCAGACGGAAAACCGGTCTCAGGAAGCTTACCAAAAAAGGAAACCGGCTTTTTGTAAATCACCGGGAAGTGAAACTAAGGGGCGCCTGCCGACATGAAATTTCGCCCAGGGCAGGAAGAGCGCTCACCAGAGAACTGATCGAACAGGATGTGGCTCTATTTAAGGAGGCCAACTGTAATTATATCCGTACCTCCCATTACCCGCCCAGTGAGTATTTCCTGGAGCTGTGTGATGAAAACGGGATCTACGTGGAGGATGAGCTGGCCCTGGCCTTTATTGCGAGAACCCTGCCTTATACCCAGCGGGATCCGGAACAGACAGGACGGTATCTGAGCCACTTTACGGAAGTGCTTGCCAGGGATTATAACCATCCCAGTGTGATCATCTGGTCTCTTTGCAACGAATCCTTCGGCGGTTCCAATTTTGATCTGCTGAACCGTTATGTGCACAGGAAGGATCCCACCCGGCTGACCAAGTTCAGCTATCCCATGACGATTCGGGAAGAACATGAGATGCCGGATATCTGGAGCATCCATTATTCCGAGTATGATACGGATCTGGCGAAAAAAAGAGATAACGTGAGCGTGGGGCATGCCCCGGGCAGGGATCTGCCTGTCCTTCATGATGAATATGCCCATGTTCCCTGCTATAACAGAGAAGAACTCAGGAGAGATCCTTTTGTACGGAGCTTCTGGGGCGAAGGTCTGCGGCTGTTCTGGGATAATATCTGGAATACGGAAGGGGCTTTAGGAGGCGCCATCTGGGCCGGAATTGATGAAACGGATATTTATGACGGCGGTAACACCCAGCTGGAATGGGGAATTATCGATGTGTGGAGGCGGAAAAAGCCTGAATTTTTCATGACCCGCAAAGCGTATTCTCCTGTTAAAATTCTTCATTGTGAAAGAAATACCAGAGAAAACAGGTTTGTCCTGGTAGTGGAGAACCGTTTCTGCCATACCGATTTATCCTCGGTGCGGCTGGAATGGAAATGCGGGGATTGCCGGGGAGGCTGTTTTCTTCCTCCCGCAGTCCCGGGAAAAGTAGTGAAGGCGGTTGTCTGCCCGGATAGCGGACTGCTGGCGGAGGATGAACCGATCCGGATGGCTTTCCTGGATGCGGACGGCATACAGGTGGACGAAAGGATGCTTCCGGCAGAACGGCAGGAAAGGCTTCTTCCGGATTCGGCAGAAGAACAGGAAGTACTTTTTTCGGAACCGGCAGCGGATCGCCCAAACAGAGTGAATACCGGCATAGAAATCCAATGTCTGGAGCAGGAAACCATTTTGAAGGGAAAAGGATTTACCATGGCCTTTCGTAACGACACCGGACTTCTTGCAGGACTGTGGGCGGATACGGAAAAGGAAGGGAAAAAACGTCTTCTTACAGGCGGCCCGATCCTGAACGCTCCCTATCTGAAGCTGGGGGAATGGTATCTGCTTTCCCGTTCGGTGGAGGAAACACCGGAGGGAGCCGTTATCCTTCTTCACGGAGGCTATCGGGAAACCCTGGAAATGACCTGGCATATAGAGGTCAGGCCGGACGGCAGCTTTATCACGTCTTATACCCTCCTGCAGTTATTTAAGAAGCTGCCCAAACAGCTGAAGCTGCGGGTGGGTGTGGACTGCGGCGGGCTGGACGAACTGGGAATTGCCTATCTGGCGGATCCGTCCATGGATACCCTGTCCTGGAGGACGAGTCTGAAGGTACGGCAGGAAGATGGATATACATGGTACCCGGAGGAACATATTTCCAGACACGCGGGAACGGCCCGGCGGTTTTCAAAAGGATCGGTATGGGGTGTAAAGCCTGACATTCCCTGGAGCCAGGATATAAAAAACGATATTCTCAACGGTTTCTATGATGTAGAATATAAAGGTACCAATGATTTCAGGAGTACCAAGGCCAACGTAGCGGAGGCCTGGCTGTACGGCAGCGGGGACAGTGCAGCGATCGGCGTGGTGAGTGAAGAAGCGTGGAGCGGCTGCAGAACCGGTGAAAACAAAGGAATTACGGGCTGCGGCAGGAACGGGCAAACCGGAAACGGCAGCATCCATATCCGCCTGGAACCGCTGGATCCCCCGGAATGGATCATCACGAATCGGGATGAGCGGATCCGTTATACAGGCACATGGTATCCGGCGGAGGATAAAAAAGAGAGCTATAACGGCACGGAAATGTGGAGCAGGGAAAAAGGAGCAGCGGCGGAGTGCACCTTTACGGGAACCGGTATCGTCTGGTATGGCCCGCAGGATACCACTTATGGAATGGCCGATGTTTATATTGACGGAAAGAGGATTGCACATAAATGCAGCCAGCGCGCAGGCGGCGTGGACTTTTCCTGTTCTTCCGCAGGGTATGATAAAAAATACCATATCCCGATTTTTTCCATAACGGACCTGCCGGATCAGGAGCATACCATCCGAATCGAGGTATGCGGTGAGAAAACGGAGGATGCATCGGACTGTTATATTGTCCTGGATTACCTGCGCATTCTGACCGGTGAACGGACTGAACCGGTAAAATTTATGATAAACCAGGCATTTTCCTTCCCTCACCTGTCCTGGGGGAATTACCGGAAACCGCCGATTCTGCCGGAGGCAGGAACCGGGGGAACGGTGAGGATGAAAATTGTGGATCTTAAGGGGAATTCCGTGGAGGAAGCCGTGGATCGCATAATAAAAAAGGGGGAGCTTTTCCCGGATTTTAAGGAGAAAACAAATGATAGAGTTAACGGATGAGAGAATACGGAAATATCTGACACCCTTCCGCTGCCCCCGGCCGGTGCTGCATGGCTCAGGAGAGGATGGGGCATTTGACCAAATGGCGGTGGATATTCCCTTTGTGTTCATGCATAACGGCCTGTTTCACATGCTTTATACGGGCTTCGACGGAAAAGGATACCAGTCCGCGCTGGCGGTGAGCCGGGATCTGCTTCACTGGATCCATAAAGGCGTGATCCTGAAACGGCATATGGACAGCGGCCGATGGGATCGTATCGGCGGCGCCGCCACATGGATGATTAAGGAAAGTGACAGTCTGTGGAACGTTCCCCGCCTGAGAAAGGTGGACGACAGGTACTGGCTGGTGTACCATTCCTACCCCGGCACCGGATATGAAAGCGGCCCGGCAGAAATCGGGCTGGCCTGGTGTGAGGATGAGGAACTGCTGGACTGGCATTTCCCCGAAAAACCGGTTTTCTCATGGAAGGACGGGGAAGAGTGGGAAGCCGGGGGGCTTTATAAGGCCTGCATCATAGAAAATCAGGGAACCTGGTATATGTTTTATAATGCAAAAGATAAGGAAGAACGGTGGACGGAGCAGACAGGGATGGCTTTTTCCGAGGATTTGGTTCACTGGACCCGCTGCACAGACAATCCGGTACTGCGTGTGGACAGGACGGCCTGGGATGAAAGGTTTGTATCCGATCCCTGTATTGTGAAGGACGGCAGCCTTTGGGTAAATTACTATTTTGGCTATGGGAAGATATATGAGGACGGCCATACCCATGCACAGGAAGGGCTGGCTCTTTCAACGGATCTGATCCGCTGGGAAAAGGTGAGAGAGCCCATATTGCCCTATGGCGCGCCCGGCAGCATCGACAGCGGCCATGCCCATAAGGCTTCGGTGGTGTATTATGAGGGCGTTCTGTATCATTTTTATTGTGCCACACGTCCCTGGACGGAAGGCGATCCCACGCAGGCTTACGGCGAATACCGCACCATCTGCGTGGCCGCGAGCGAACCGGTCTGGGAGAAAAAGGAGGGATGACAGCATATGGAACGATTGGATGCATTGCTGCGGGGAGAAGCCCCCAGCCATATACTCCCTTTTCTCTGGATGAAGGGAGAGGATAACGAAACCATCCGGGAGGAGCTTGTAAAAATCGAAGAATGCGGCATCCGGGAAATCTGTCTGGAATCCCGTCCCCATCCGGATTTCTGCGGCCCGGGATGGTGGGAGAACCTGGATTTCATCCTTCCGGAAGCCAGAAAAAGAGGCATGCGGGTCTGGATCCTGGATGATGATAAATTTCCTACAGGCCACGCTAACGGAGGATTTATCAGGAACCCGGAGAAGAAAAAGGTATATCTGGCGGAACGCCATATGGATATCTGCGGTCCCTGCCGCAGCGGAGCGGTGCTGGTGGAAAACTTTCTGCAGCCTGACGGGAAACTGCTGGGGATACTGGCAGTCCCTAAGCCGGACGGGCAGACACTCGCCGTCAGCGGGGACGGAATCCTGGATCTGACGGATCGGTATGAGAACGGCTTTGTCTATTTCGATCTGCCACCGGGACCGTACCGCCTGTTTGTCCTTTATACCACACAGACGGGAGGCGGCAGAGAGGATTACATGAATCTGCTGGACTCCGATTCGGTCAGAGTCCTGATTGACGAGGTCCATGAAAAGCATTATGCCCGGTACCCGGAATATTTCGGAAATACCATAGCCGGTTTCTTCTCCGACGAACCGGAGCTGGGAAATGTGAACGGCTATCCCTTCGACAATACGCTGGGGCAGAAGGACAGAAAGCTTCCCTGGAGCGGGCAGCTGGAAGCGGCTCTGCGGGAAAAATGGGGCGATGATTTCCTGGCTGACCTGCCGGCTTTATGGTATGAATCGGGAGAAAAGACGCCCGGAATCCGGGTTACCTATATGGATGAGATGACCGGACTGGTGAGAACCTGCTTTTCAGGACAGCTGGGAAGCTGGTGTGAAGCGCACGGCGTGGAGTATATCGGCCATATCATCGAGGATGATAATGCCCACACCCGGATGGCCTGCAGCATCGGCCATTATTTCCGGGAAATGGAAGGACAGCATATGGCGGGTATCGATGTGGTGCATCACCAGATTGTTCCCGGATTTACTGAACCGGTGCATCAATGGATTGCCGGAGATCGGGACGGCGAATTTTTCCATTTCGGACTGGCAAAGCTGGGAAGCTCTGCCGCCCATATCCAGGCGAACAAAAAAGGCAGGGCGCTTTGTGAGATTTTCGGGAACTATGGCTGGGCGGAAGGGAATTCCCTGATGAAATGGCTGACAAACCACATGCTGGTGAGAGGAATCAACACCTTTACGCCTCATGCCTTTTCCATGCAGGAGAACGACAGGGACTGTCCTCCCCATTTCTATGCCAGGGGAAGAAATCCCGGATTCGCCTGTTTTGCCGCGCTTATGAAATATATGAACCGGAGCGCCCATCTGTTAAGCGAAGGCATCCATATGGCGGATGCCGCCATCCTTTACCATGCGGAGTCGGAATGGAGCGCGGGGAACGCCATGTTTTTCCACAAACCGGGGCGGATGCTGATGGAACGGCAGCTGGATTATGATGTGGTGCCTGCGGATATGCTGCGGGAAAATACGGCATCCATAGAGGAGGGACAGCTGGTACTGGGAAAAGAGAAGTATCCCTGCCTGATCCTTCCCTTTTCCCGATATCTGGATGGAGAAACCGCCCGTTTTCTGGTATCCGCTGCCCGAAAAGGGCTGAAGGTGTTTGTTATAGACGCCCTGCCGGAAGCGGACACTCTGGGCAGGCCGCTTCCCCCGGGCTGGGATCAGAGTGCACAGACAGTCAGCCTTTCGGAAATCGGGGAAGCCGTGGAGAAATGGGAAGAAAAGCTGGGAAACAGAGAGCTTATGGTAAAGGACGGGGAACGGACACTGCGCAGCTTCCTTCTGCGCAGGCCTGACGGCCTGACAGCCATGTATTTTAACGAAAGTGTTTCCAGGCCTGTGAAAGCCCGTGTCAGCATACGGGATAAGGCTTATGGCAGTGTGACGGTGTATGACCCCTGGAGCAACAGGGCGGAAAGCTATTATCCCAAAGGGCAGGAATTCCCGCTGTCCCTGGATCCGGGAGAAGCCGTTTTTGTGGTGCTGGATAAGAATATACAATCAACACAGCCCTTCCCTGTATGCACAGGAACACAGCCTTTGTATGTGGACTGGAAGCTTTCCAGGGCGCAGTGGCCGGAAACGGAATTTACCGGGGAACGGCTGCTGCGGGCGAAAGAAGAGCTTCCCAACCTTAACGGGCCGGGCTATTGGCCATCCTTTACCGGTGTATACCGGTATGAGTGCCTGTTCCAGGGGAAAAAAGAAGACGGAAAGTGCTATAAGCTTCTTATCCCGGAAGCGTCGGACTGTGTCAGGGTAAAGCTTAATGATACGGATTTGGGCTTCCTTGCCGGGTTCCCCGCCCGGGCGGATATAACCGCAGCCCTGAAGGACGGAGAGAACCGGCTGGAGCTGCAGGTATTTACCACACTGGTATGGAGCCGGAAAGACGGCGCCTCCACCCATCTGCAGATCCCTGCCACCGGCATCACGGAAATTCCCGTTGTGGAGTGCTATGAAACAGGACAGGAACCAGACAAAGAGGAGAGGAATAAATAAAGATGAAAAGAGCGGATCGAATCTATTACGGCGGAGATTATAATCCCGACCAATGGGATGACAGGACAATCGAAGAGGATATGCGGCTTTTTAAAAAGGCGGGCATAAACCTGCTGACCCTTCCTGTTTTTTCATGGGCGAAGCTGGAACCGGACGAAGGAGTATATGATTTTGAATGGCTGGATCGCATCATCGATAAAATCTGGGAAGCGGGCATTCACGTATGCTTGGCGACCCCTACCACAGCCCAGCCGGCCTGGCTGTCAACCAGATATCCGGAGGTGCTGCCTGTGGATATCGCAGGCAGGAAACGCACCCACGGCATGAGAGTGTTTTTCTGCGTCAACAGCCTGAAATACCGGGAGCGGGCCGCAGCGATTGCGGAAGAAATGGCAAAGCGTTATGCTCACCATCCGGCCCTGGCGATGTGGCATGTATCCAATGAATACGGAACCTACTGCTATTGCCCCACATGCCAGGCCAAATTCCGGGTATGGCTGCGCAGACGCTATGGCACGGTGGAGGAATTGAATAAAAGGTGGCATACCACCTTCTGGGGAAGAATTCTCACCAGCTTTGAAGAAGTGACCCTGCCCACGGAGCTGAACGACGACTACCGCTTCAATCCGGCCATCCAGCTGGACTACATGCGTTTTGTCACCGATTCCACAGCGGAATGCTTCCGGAACGAATATGAAGTGCTCAAACGGTACAACCCTGAAATCCCCATCCAGACCAATATGTCCGGCTACATAAAGAAGCTGGATCAGTTTACCATGACAAAGGATCTGGATATAGTCGGCTGGGATAACTATCCCTGGCCGGATGATCCGCCGTATTTTGTGGCGATGAAGCATGACATCATGAGAGGCCTGAAAGGCGGCCGTTCCTTTGTCCTCACGGAACAGTCACCTAACCAGCAGAACTGGCAGCCTTACAACCTGCTCAAACGACCCGGCGAGGTACGCAGGCTTTCCTACCAGGCCATGGCTCACGGCGCGGACACCTGCCTGTTTTTCCAGATGAGACAGTCCATTGCGGGACAGGAAAAATTCCATGGAGCCATTATCAGCCATTCCGGCAGAGAAGACACCAGGGTATTCCGGGAATGCTCCCAGCTGGGAGAAGAACTGCAGTCCATAGGAGACACCTTCCTCGAAGGACGCACCCCCGCCAGAGCAGGCCTCTTGTTTGACTGGAATAACTGGTGGGCCCTTGAACTGGCAAGCGGTCCCAGTAAGGACATGGACTATTTAAAAACGGTTTCCCTGTATTATGAAACCCTCTACCGGCAGAACATACCTGTGGATATTCTTCCCTACGGCGCGGACCTGTCCTCCTATGATCTCATATTGGCCCCCATGCTCTACATGGAAAAGGAAAACGCAGCAGAACGCCTCCGGGAATTTGTAAAAAAAGGCGGCACCCTGATCACGACAGTGATGTCCGGCCTGGCGGATGAAAACGACCGCTGTGTATTCGGAGCCTATCCCGGAAAATTAAAGGAAATGCTCGGCATCTGGGTGGAAGAAACCGATGCCCTGCGCCCTTACGAAAAGAACCGGATGCGCTTAACTGATAACCTCCGGCTGACCGAAAAAGAATATGACTGCGGCTTCCTGTGCGACATCATCCATCCCGAGGGCGGCGCTGAAGCTCTCGCGTCCTATAAGGATGACTTTTATGCAGGTACCCCCTGCGTCACCAGAAACTTTTTCGGAAAAGGCCGCGCCTATTATATCGGTACCCAGCCCGAACAGCGGTTCCTGGAGGAACTGGTCAGCCATATCTGCAACGAATGCGGCCTTCAGCCCTTATACCCCTCATCCGAAGGTGTGGAGCTGTGCCTGCGCGTATCCGATAAGGCAAAGACAGTCTTTGCCATAAACCATAACAAAACAGAAGCCTGGGTTGATTTCGGCCCCCAAAAGCTGACCGGCCTTACCGATAAAAAATCCCTGACGGGCCGCATCATCATAGCCCCCGGCGACGTACTGACAGCGAAGATCGAAACAGAAAACAACGCATAAAGAAAGGCGGAGTATATGGAAAAAACAATTCTTTTCCCCAAGGCCGGAGGATTTATCCACGGAGGAGACTACAACCCGGAACAATGGCTGGATCGGCCGGACATTCTGAAGGAAGACATAAGAATGATGAAAAAAGCCGGTATTAACTGCGCTACCCTGGGCGTCTTCTCCTGGTCCTTCTACGAACCGAAAGAGGGAGAATACCACTTCGACTGGCTGCAGCATATCATGGATGACCTGTACGAGAACGGAATCTACACCATTCTCGCCACCCCATCCGGAGCCCGCCCCGCCTGGCTTGACGCCGCATATCCCGAGGCCATGCGGGTGAACCGCCAGGGCGTTCGCAACCACCACGGCCTCAGACACAACCACTGCATGAGCTCGCCGGCCTTCCGCCGCAAAACCGCGGAAATTGACCGCAGACTCGCAGAACGCTTCGGATCCCATCCCGGCCTTCTTTTATACCACATATCCAACGAACTCGGCGGAGAATGCTACTGTCCCCTGTGCGTACAGAGATTCCGTCAATACCTGAGCGACACCTTTGACCACGATATTGAAAAACTGAACCACGCCTGGTGGACAGCCTTCTGGAGCCACCGCTACGACAGCTTTGACCAGATCGAACCTCCCTTTGCGGACGGAGAGGGCAGCATCATGGGCCTGAACCTGGAATGGAAACGTTTCACCACCTGGAACATGACCGATTTCCTGAAGTCAGAAATCCGCGTACTGAAGGAAATCACCCCTGACATCCCCGTAACCACCAACTTCATGACACTATATAACGGCCTGGATTACCGCAAAATGGCAAAAGAACTGGATATCATCTCCTGGGACAGCTACCCCAAATTCCACAACGATGAAGAATCCCTGTTTGACACCATGGCAGACAACGCCTTCCACCATACAATCATGCGCTCCATGAAAAAAGATAAACCCTTCATGCTGATGGAAAGCGCCCCCGGTCTGGTGAACTGGCACCCCTGCAACAAAGTCAAACGCCCCGGAATCCACAGACTGGCCTGCCTGCAGGCCGCAGCCTGCGGCTCCGACACCGTCCAATACTTCCAATGGCGCAAAGGCCGCGGCTCCTTTGAACAATACCACGGAGCGGTGGTGGACCACCTCGGTACGGACGACACCCGCATATTCCGTGAGACAGCCCAGGTCGGACAACTCCTGAAAAAAATAGCCCCCGCAGCAGGCACCCGCGTAAAAGCCAGGACAGCCCTACTCTTTGACTGGGACAACCGCTGGGCCATCCAGGATGCAAAAGCCCTGAGCCAGCAAACCAAAGCCTATGAAGAAACCTGCATGGCAATCTGGAAAGAATTCCTGAAGCTGGGAGTGGAAATGGACATCCTCCCATCCGACGCCGACTTTACCGACTACGATCTCCTCATTGCCCCCATGCTCTACCTCCTGCAGCCCCAAACCGCTTCCTGCCTCAAAGCCTTTGTACAACGAGGCGGCCAGCTTGTCGCCACATACTTCACCGGCTACGTGGACAAAGACCAACTCTGCTACCTGGGAGGCTTCCCCGGAGACGGCCTTTCCGACCTCTTCGGAATTATCAGCGAAGAAATAGACACCCTATACCCCTCCGACAGCAACAAAATCCGCTTCACCCCGGAGTACGCCTCCATGGAATGGCAAGTAAAAGACTACGCCGAAATCCTTCGCGTCCGCGATGCCGAAATCCTCGCCGCCTATACCGACGACTTCTACCAGGGAACCCCCGCCGTAACCCGCAAACAATACGGAAAAGGCAAAGCCTACTACATAGCCGCCAGAACCGCCCCCGCCCAAATGCGCCCCCTCTTCACCCAAATGCTCACCGACGCAGGAATCACCCCCCAAAACCTCCCCGAAGGCGTAGAATACCACACAAGAACCGGCGAAGAAGGAAACTACGCCTTTTACCTGAACTACGCCCCCACCCCCGCCCAAATAGAAAACATATACGGCACAGACCTCCTCACAGACACCCCCCTAAACGGCTCCCTCACACTGCAAGCCCACGCAGCAGCCGTAATCCGCCTCCCCCAACAATAAACCAAATCAACCTCAAATCTTCTCTCCAAATACAACACCCCGCTCCCTTCAAGCTATCCTCACATTCAATAAAAGGAACCCATCCCTCTCCCTGCCGGGTTCCTTTTCCCCTTCCCCATTTTTCTATACAGCCAACTACGTATAGACCAATACATCCATCACCGGGGGCCTCCCTCCGCGCTTTTCCTTCCTCTGCGGGGCGGCTGTGGGTGTGTTTTCGGAGCCATGGGAAAAAATGGTGATGTTTCTTAATGCTCCGTTCTGCCGGGAGGCTGCCGCCTTTAGCGGCTTGTCTGACGAGCCTGACTGCTTAAAGCCCTTCGCTAAAATCTCCTGGCGAGGAGTTTTGCCGCGTTGGCAGCCTCCCGGCAGAACGGAACATTTAGAAACACCCCATTTTTGAGGCTGGCTCCGAAAACACACCCACAGCCGCCCCACAGAGGAAGGAAAAGACGCGGAGGGAGACCCCCGGTGATGGATGTATTGGTCGTTTTTTCCACAACCCCTTGCACAATCCCGAAAAATATGATATACCAATTTTACATCTTTTTATGTAACATTCCGTTACATTCTATGATTCAGGCCAGTTCGGCCGAAAATCCATTCAATGAAATTCAAAGTATTGCTTTTCGGAGGCTGTTTATATATAATAGTCTGTATAAAGTACATATCCTTTGAATTTCCCGATAAATTCAAAGGAGGTACATGCTATGCCGCAGGAAAAGGATTCTGCATTCAGACGTTTTCTGGAGAATCCGGATTGTTTTTGTGACCTGTTTAACGGAGCTCTGTTTCAGGGAGAACAGGTCCTGGAACCTTATATGCTGGAACCTGCAGCGGAAGAAAACCGGCTTCAGGTTCCGGACAGGCAGGGAAAGAAACGGACGATTAGAAGATACCGGGATGCGGTCAGAAAAGCATCCGGGCAGCTGCAGTATGCCGTTTACGGTGTGGAAGGGCAGGCGAAGAGCCATTACGCCATGCCTGTAAGAGAGATGCTCTACGATGCCATGAACTATGCAGAGCAGGTAAAACAACTGGAAATAAAGCACAGGGAACAGAAGGATTTGAAAGACAGCGCGCAGTTTCTGTCCGGAATACTTCCGGATGACAGTCTTGCCCCGGTGCTGTCCCTATGTGTTTATTATGGACTGGAACAATGGGAAGGACCGCAGGAACTCTGGGATATGCTTGCCATTCCGGATGAATTCAGGGCTATGCGGCCTTTTCTGGCAAATTATAAAATAAACCTGATACAGGCATCCGAGATGGATCCTCAGAATTTCAGGACAGACTGGCGCTTGATTTTTTCCCTGCTTTCATTGGCGGGAGACGGAGAGGGAATGAAGCGTTATATAGAAGAGCACAAAGAGGAATGCAGCCAGGTGGCAGAAGAAACCTTTGATTTCCTTTGTGAGATTTTAAAGGTCGGAAAATGGTGGCGCCGGAAACAGAAGACGAAGGAAGGAGTTGTGGATATGTGTCTTGCATTTGAACAGATTGAAAAAATGGCGGAGGAACGCGGCAGGGTAATCGGAGAAAAACAGGGAGAGGTCCGAGGTGAGAGAAGAGGCGAAAAAAGAGGAAAGGTAAGAGGTGAAAATCAATTTGCTGCATTAACCGAAAAACTGCTGACCTCTTCCCGGACAGAGGATTTATTGAGGGCGACAAAAGACAGGGAATACAGGAAAAAGCTCTACAAGGAATACGGCCTGTTGTAAAAATCTTATTCCTTACCCCGTATTTCCCATAAAATTTTCCTGCCATAGATATCAGTCAGTTTACTATATTGCTATGCATTAGTAATATAATCCGATTTCATTTCTCCCCGGCGATTGCTACAATTTCCTTATAACAACAATCAGGAGGCAATCGCTATGAGCAAAGTAGACTGGAATTCCGTAAAAAAAGAAGTGCCGGAATGGTTCAGGGATGCTAAATTCGGCCTGTTTTTTCATTGGGGCCCCTATAGTGTACCGGCTTATCAGGATGAATGGTATTCACGGCGTATGTATGAAAAGGGAAATCCCTGTTACAGGCACCATGAAGAAACATTCGGAAGCGTGCATGATTTCGGCTATAAGGATTTTTATCCCATGATGAAGGGGGAGAAATTTGATCCCGGAGAATGGGCGGCACTTGCCGTAAGAAGCGGCGCAAAATATGCGGGGCCTGTTTCGGAGCACGCGGATAATTTCGCTATGTGGGACAGCCGGGTGAATCCGGTAAACAGTGTGAATTACGGCCCCGGAAGGGATGTATTGGGAGAATGCTTCGAGGCCTTCCGTAAAGAAGGCCTGCGCACATTGGCTACCTTCCACCATCAGTGGCTGTGGGGCTGGTTTATGTCCTCGGATGTGGAAGCGGATGTGTATCTGCCGGGCAATGAGAAATATTACGGGCCGATTGTGCCGCTGGAAGCGAATCGGGCCAATCCGCACTGTGGTCCGGACAGGAAATTCTGTGAAAACTGGAAGGAAAAGGTGTATGAGGTCATTGATCAGTATGATCCGGATGTGGTTTATTTTGACAGCCGTGCAGTCATAATTGATGAAGATATCCGTTTCTCCATACCGGATTATTTCTATAACACCAAGGGGAAAAAAGATGGGGTTATCACCTATAAATGGGAGGATTACCCGGAAGGAACAGGGGTGTTCGATATTGAATGCGGAAGATTTACCGAGCCCCAGCCGTTCCCCTGGCAGGTGGATGATCGTCTGGAGGATCATCCCACGACATGGAGTATGGTGGAGAACCCCAAATACCGTTCCTCGGGACGTATCATCCGTCAGCTGTGCGATATCGTATCCAAAAACGGAAATCTGCTGCTGAATGTGGGACCCTATGCGGACGGCTCTTTCCATCCGGATGCGGTAAGGATACTTAATGAAGTAGGAGAATGGCTGGCGCTTAACGGTGAGGCAATTTATGGAACCACTCCTTTTACCATCGCGGCAGAAGGCCGGACTGCGGCCGGCGAAGGGAATTATGACGCAGAGAAGCTGGGACAGCAGGTGGATCTGGGAAGGGCAATTGACAGAAGCGGTTCGGATCCGTCGGAGGGAGAATTCCGTTTCACTGTGAAAAATGACGCGCTGTATGTGATTGCTATGGGCTGGCCGGAAGACGGAACGTTCCATATCCGAGCACTGGGAAATAGCGGTGTTTACGAAAGGCCTGTGGAAGCAGTAACCATGCCGGGCTGTCCCGACAGCTTAGCCTTTACAAGAGATGCAGAAGGCCTGCACGTAACAGCGCCTGACAGGAGACCTTGCAAATCGGCATATGTCCTTAAAATTAACGGATAGAGGGACGTATAAATCTCTTATGTCCGGAAAAACCTTCTTTTAAGCATATTTTTCTGCCATCTTAATAAATTACCACAGCATATGAAGAAAATGCTATACTTATCAAAAAGGCTATTTGTTAAGATGTATATAGGAAAAAGAATTTTCACCAGAGAATTGTGCAATTGGTGGAGCGAATAATGCACGGGGAGGTTTTTTGTGAAGGTATTAATAGTAGATGACGAGGAACTGACAAGAGAAGGGATCCGTATGAGTATCCCATGGGAAAATCTGGGGATAACGGAAGTTTATATGGCTGAGGATGGAGAGGAGGGGCTGAAAAAGGCTCTGGAGCTTTTGCCGGATATCATTCTTGCGGATGTACGGATGCCCAGAATGGATGGAATCACCATGGCGTTTGAAATCAGGAAGTCCTGGAAGCAGTGCCGTTTTATTTTTGTAAGCGGATATTGTGACAAGGAGTACCTGAAATCCGCCATCCAATTATCTGCGGTAAATTATATTGAAAAGCCGGTGGAGCCTTCGGAAATTGTGGACGCACTGAAGAAATCCATCCTGCAGCTTGAGGAAGAGAAAAGAAGGCTGGCAATTGAGGAAGAATACCGGACACACTTCAAAGGAGTGCTGGAGGAAATCCCCGAAGAGGATCTGGTGCCGGTATCCTGGCAGTCCTCCATGCACATGGCGGACAAGATCGAGCATTATATCCAGGAAAACTTTGCCGATATCAATCTCTCCCTCACCCAGCTGGCGGACGCGTTTGAACTGACAAAGCAGTATATGTGCTGGCTTTTTAAGAAAGAGAAGAATGAGACGATCAACCAGTGTATTATAAGGACCAGGCTGAAATGGGCCAAGGAATACATGCGCCGCAATCCCTTTGTGAAAATCAAAAATGTAGCTGCCAAAGCCGGATTTGCCGACAGCAGCTATTTTATAAAAATATATAAAAAGTATGAACAGGTGACGCCTGCCGATTATCTGAGGGAGTGCAATGAAAACAGACCTGAAGCAAAAATTTAAAAATCTCAGCCTGAAGAAAAAGCTGCTGCTGTTTTATAGTGTGCTGTTCCTTCTGCCCCTTTTGCTGATCAGTATTATTATTTATACGGAGGTTTCCCAAAGTATGCTGGAGAAGATCCAGTTCTCCGCCACGCAAGGGTATGAGCAGTCAAAATCCTATCTGGAATATAAGATCCTGGAGCTGATACAGAGAACCGATGTAGTTGTCACCAACAGCAGCCTGAAGGAAAAAATCAGGGAAGAAAAGGCAGCTCTGCCGGATTCCCATGAACAGCTTGTCCGAAAGGAATTCATACGCGGCTACCTGCAGAGCGTAGAAAGCAGTACACAAAGTATAAGGATCCGGCTTTTTATTACGGACAGGTATGGGCTGATGATGGACGGGGAGCATATTCTGCCGTTATCGTCGGCGGATAATGCCCTGTGGTATCAGAAAAAAGGAACACAGAAGGTTTATTTTGCACCGGGTATTTATCTTGAGGAAGGGCATCAGGAGGGATATGTTGCCCTTGTGAGGGATATTCCGGAGGAGGATAATTACCGCAGGAGAAATTCCGTTTTACGGATGGACATCGGGATTGAGGAGCTTGTGGAGATCCTTAAGAATGCCACACCTACGGAAAATGCGGCCACCTATCTGGTAAACAGGGAGAATATTATCATTGCGGTTTCCGACAGCTCCACGCTGGAGGCATTGGGACTGTCCGGAGAATTGCCGGAGGAATTCCGGTATTCCAGGTATGCGGCGGAAAGCGAACTGGAGGAAACAAAGCTGGATCAGCGTGTGATATACTGTATGCGCAATAAAATACGCAATACAGACTGGGAAATGATAACCGTCATCCCCAAAACGGATATGATAAAAGGAATCGCAAGGCTGCAGTATATGGTGGCAGGGCTGATGCTCCTGTTCGGTCTGCTCACCATTGCAGGAGGAACCTTTATTATCTCCTGGATCGTCCGCCGTATATCCAGGCTCAATGACAGCTTTAATCAGGTGAAAGCCGGGGATACCAAGGTTTATCTGCCCAATGATACCAGGGATGAAATAGGGGTGTTATATGATAACTATAACGATATGATGGCGCATACCAACCAGCTTATGGATGAAAAATACCGTATGGGCATCCATCTGAAAAGTGCGGAGCTGAAGGCGCTTCAGTCCCAGATCAATCCTCATTTCCTCTATAACACGCTGGAAATGGTGAATTGGCTGGCTTTTGGAGGACGTATGGAGGATATCCATACGGCGGTGATTTCCCTTTCCAAGTATTACAGGCTGATTCTGAATAAAGGCCAGGATACCCTGACTCTTTCCGAGGAGCTGCAGCATGTGGGATATTATATTAAAATACAGGATATCCGTTTTCCGGGAAAGCTCACCTTTGTGGAAGAGGTGGACAGGGAGCTGCTTCCCAGTATCGTACCCAAAATCATTCTGCAGCCGCTGGTGGAAAATGCGATTCAGCATGGAATCTGGGAGAAGCCGGAAAAAAGGGGAACCATACGGATATGGGGCTATGAAGAGAACGGAATAGCCTGTGTCAAAGTGATCGATGACGGAATCGGAATGGATGCCAATACCCTGTCCCATGTGATGGATGGGAAAATCGCCAGCTCCGGCAGCAGCTACGGTGTGAAAAATGTCCATGCAAGGCTGCAGCTGATGTTCGGGGAAGCCTATGGACTTTCCTATGAGAGCCGGGAAGGGGAAGGAACCTGTGTGACGGTCCGTTTTCCCAAAACGGATAAATCCGGGCGGCCGGGAACGGCAGCGCAACGGGAAGAATAAGAAAAAGGCAGACTAAAATGTCCTTCTGCCGGTATTGCAGACTCCGCTGCGGAAAGGGGATAACCCATTTCCCGGCGGGGACATAATACCGGGGAAGGGCATTTTTTATGGAAATAAAATACCCTTTTATAACGGTATGTTATCTTCATAGCGCCTCCGTCCTGTGAAACAGTGTGTCAAAGTGCTTAAAAATATACGACACCTTCATATTTTCCTGTTTGATATGAATACATTCGGATATGCTTTCCGTAAAGCGGTTGCTACAATAAATATATGAAGAAGATACCGGTATTCAAAAAAGACAAAGTATACAAAGAGGAGGAATGAAGTGAAAGCGAAAACAGATAAAAAGCAGGGATTTTTACAAAAGCTTGTCCGATATAAAACACTGCTTCTTATGTTGCTTCCCTCCGCAGCCCTTGTGCTTATTTTTTCCTATCTGCCCATTGGGGGACTGGTTATGGCATTTAAGCGGTTTAATTATGCGGATGGGATATTTGGAAGCCCATGGGTAGGCCTTGATAATTTCCGGTTCTTTTTTGAATCCGGAAAGGCTTTGCTGGTAACAAGAAATACGGCCCTATACAATCTTGCATTTATACTGATAAATACGGTGCTGGAAATTGCCTTTGCCGTTATTCTCAGTGAAATGGCGGGAAAATGGATGAAAAAGCTGACACAGTCCATCATTTTTCTTCCGTACTTTATTTCTTGGGTAATCGTCGGTTCCATCGCGTACAGCCTGCTTTCCTATGAAACAGGTACTCTGAACGGCGTACTGAAATCTCTGGGAATCAATCCGGTGAATTTTTACGGGGAATCCGGCTGGTGGCCTCTGATTATCGTGGCCTTCTCCGCCTGGAAGGGCGTGGGCTACGGCGTTGTAGTATATCTGGCGGCCATACTGGGTGTGGATGCCTCCCAACATGAGGCGGCGGCCATTGACGGGGCCAATATTTTTCAGAGAATCCGTTACATAACCATTCCCAGTATCACCCCTACGGTTATCACCCTGACGCTGCTGGCGCTAGGAAAGATTTTCCGGGGAAACCTGGATTTGTTCTATCAGCTGGTAGGGCAGAACGGAGCTCTTTTTGATAAAACGGATGTTATCGATACTTATGTATTCCGTATGACCATAGCGGCTACGGATGTGGGACAGACCGTGGCGATAGGCTTTTACCAGTCCGTCCTGTGCTTTATCACCATACTGATAGCCAATTGGGTGGTAAAGAAAAAAGACGAAAATTATTCGCTGTTCTGAGAAAGGTGGAAAAACGATGCGCAAAAAAATAATTTCCAGAGATGTACTGGTATTTAAGGCAGTGGGTTATCCCCTCATTTTCCTTTTTGCCGCGGTCTGCCTGATTCCCTTTCTGATTGTCATAGGTTCCTCCTTCACGGCGGAGAGCTATATCATACGGAACGGATACAGTATTCTTCCCAAAGAATGGTCCATAGAAAGCTATGCAACTATTTTCCGAAGCCCCATGGCGATTATCCGGGCATACGGAGTGACCATTTTTGTGACCACAGCGGGTACCGTGCTCAGCGTGTTCCTGAATACCATGGCGGGATATGTGCTGCAGAGAAAGGATTTCGAATGGAGAAACAAGCTGTCCTTCTTTTACTTTTTTACGACTCTGTTCAGCGGCGGCCTCATGCCCTGGTACATCATGTGCGTAAAATACCTTCACCTGAAGGACAGCATCTGGGCCATGATACTGCCGGGAATTGTTTCTGTATGGAATATTCTTCTGGTTAAGGGCTTTATGGCGGGCATCCCCTTTGAAATGACAGAGTCCGCTAAAATTGACGGCGCCGGTGACTTTTCGATTTTCCTAAGGCTCATCTGGCCGCTGTCCAAGCCGGTTATAGCCACTATCGGGCTGTTTACCGCGCTGACCTACTGGAATGACTGGTACAATTCCATGCTGTTTATCAATAATGACCATCTTTACAGCCTGCAATACCAGCTGTATAAGCTTCTCAACGATGCCAGGGTGCTGCGGCAGCTGGCGTCCGAGGCAGGTATTGTGGTGGATACGGTACCCATTGAATCCATGAAAATGGCTTTGACCGTAGTGGTAACAGGACCTATTGTCCTGCTGTATCCCTTCGTACAAAGGTATTTCATTAAGGGTTTGACGCTGGGGGCTGTTAAGGGCTGACAAAATAGTTTATGATTAAATTGGGAGGAAGTAAAGAATGAAAAACGTAAAAAAACTGACGGCGCTGCTTCTCGCCGGAATTATGTCCGTATCCATGCTGGCCGGCTGCGGCGGGGAGAAGGAGAAAACCCAGGCCGGAAGCATGGCGGCGGGAACAGAAGGGGCGGCGTCTGCGGAATCTGGGCTCACCTATAATGGCCAGGATGTTTCCGAGCCGGTGGAGCTGGTTATGTACTATATCGGTGATAAAACAGAAGATGAGGATTTGGTCCTCGCTGAAATCAATAAAATACTGAAAGAAAAAATCAACGCTACCCTGGTGCTGAAGAACATGTCTTTCAGCGATTATTCCACAAAGTATGCGCTGACCATTGCGGGAGGAGAGAATTTTGATCTGATTTATACCTCCACCTGGGCCTATTACCAGTCAGAAGCCAATAAAGGGGCCTTTGCGGAAGTGACGGAACAGGTGCTGAATGATTATATGCCTCTGCATAAGGAGAACCAGGCGGAAGCCTCCTGGGGCCAGGCGAAGATTGGCGGAAAGGTTTATTTTGTCCCTTGCAACATGGCGAATGTAAACGCGAATGCGATTTTAATCCGCGGTGATTTACGGGAAAAATACGGTCTGGACAGGCTGGAGACGGAAGAGGATCTGGAAGATTATTATATGGCGGTGGCAAATGACCCGGATTCCCAGGTTACCTATGCTTATGATGCTTCCCAGAACAATGATACTTCCAAGGCAATCCTGCTTCAGTCCAAAAGCGATTGGGTAAGGATGGAAGGCGCCCTTGTCAATTATGTGTCCTATCAATATACCGATGATTTTTCGGCGGATGATTTATTCTGGATGTACGGGACAGAGGAGTATCTGGAATATGCGAAGCTCATGAAGAAATGGGCGGACAGCGGTTTCTGGTCCAAGAGTGCCATTGCCAATTCCACAGATGTTAAGGAGGCCTTCCTGAATGGAACGAGTGCTTCCTATACACAGAACCTTGGCTCCGTAGGCGCGGTTGCCTCAGAAATAGAGGGGAGCCATCCGGAATGGAAACCGGAAGTATATGACCTGTTTCCCGACGCCCACCGCTTTTATGCCGCATATACCGGAGACGGTGTGGCTGTGCTTGCCAATTCCCAGAACCAGGCGCGTGCATTCATGGCGCTGGATCTCATGAAATTCGATCCGGATTTATATTATCTCATACGCCATGGCATCAAGGGAACTCACTATGATGTAACGGATGACGGAATGTGGAAGCCCGGCCCGGATATGAGCAAAAACAACTACGGAAACGGATTTTCCTGGGGCTTTAAGAATTCCATGTACGATATGACAAGAGAAGGCACCTTTATAGACCAGTACGAAATAGGCGAAGTATGGAAGGCGAAAGCGATTGAAGGCCCTACCACCGCATTTTCCTTTGATGACAGCAACGTAAAAAATGAGCTTGCCAATCTTCAGAGTGTTTACACCCAATATGCACCGCTGCTGGATCTCGGATTAGTGGATGATGTGGAAAAGACACTGGCTGATTTCAACAAGCAGGCCGAAGCTGCCGGACTCCAGAAAATTCTGGATGAAGCGAAAGCGCAGGTTGCCGCTTTTCTTGAAAACAGCAAATAATCAGAAGGATTATAAGGATGCACACAAATGCGGGATCGTATTTGTGTGCATTTCCCTTTATACACGGAATCAACGGTCAAAGAGCCTTTTGACATAAATTGCTTCTGCATGGATAATAGAAGAAAAACAGGACAGGAGAGAAAAAAGATGAAGTTCGAAACAAATGACGTTTCCCATTTGGAATGGATGTCCGAGGAAGCGGACAAGGAAAATAAATATGAAAAGCCGTGGGAAAACGGCAGCCTGCGGGTGACGAAAAACGGCCGTTATTTCTGCTGCGGAGATACTCCTTTTTTCTGGATGGGAGACACCGCATGGCTTTTATTCCACCAGTTAACTTCCCGGGAGGCTTATTGCTATCTGCGAGGCCGCAAAGAGCTGGGCTATAATGTGATTCTGGCGGATTTCCTACATACTCCGGAACAGGTAAACCTGGCGGGGGAAAGCGCTTTGGAGGAAGGGGATTTCTCACGGATAAAGAAAGACGGCGTCTTCTGGAAACATGTGGATCAGGTGATAAAGATGGCTGAGGAGCTGGGGCTTTATATGGGGCTGCTTCCTGTATGGGGCAGCAGTATTGTGGCCGGCGGGAGTCTGAATGCCGGAAATCTGGACGGCTATCTGGATTTTATCCTGGAGCGTTATCATGACGCGCCCAACCTGATCTGGATTGTGGGAGGAGATGTGAGAGGGGATGTGAACCCGGGACTATTCTGCCGGATGGGAAGGCGGATGAAGGAAGATCGGCCCGATCGCCTGGTGGGCTATCATCCTTTTGGAAGAACCAGCTCTTCCTTGTGGTTCCATGAGGAGGAATGGCTGGATTTCAATCTTTTTCAGTCCGGGCACCGCAGATATGACCAGACGGAGCTTGGCGCGTGGGATGATAACAGCGAAAAGGAAGGCTGTTTCGGAGAGGACTGCTGGAGATATGTGAAAACGGATTATGAAAAACTGCCTGTGAAACCTGTCCTGGATGGGGAACCCTCGTATGAATGGGTGGTCCAGGGGCTTCATGACCTTACCCAGCCTTACTGGAAAGCGGCGGATGTGCGCCGGTATGCTTACTGGGATGTGTTCGCGGGAGCTGCGGGGCATACCTACGGACATAATTCCATCATGCAGTTTTACCGGGATCTGTCACAGAAAGGCGCATTCGGCGCCAAATATCTGTGGTCGGATGCCATTCACCATCCGGGTGGAGCCCAGATGATCCATCTGAAGAGACTGATGGAGTCGGTGGATTATGGAAACGGAAGGCCCGCCCAGGAATTGCTTCTCATGGAAGAGGGATTGAAATATGATTATGTGAGTGTATTTGCAGGAGAGAACTTCCTTTTTGCCTATACCTGTACAGGAAGAGCCATCCGCCTGTCCTTAACCAAATTTAAAGGAAAAATAAAGAGCGCCTATTGGATGGATCCTGTGACCGGAATGCAGACTTTTATCTGCGATGTGACAGGGAAAGAGGAAGCGGTATTCCTGCCTCCCGAACGGGAGGACGGAAGTGACAGCGTATTGGTGATCCGATAGGAAGCTGTCATATCTTTTTCAGCCGGTTCTATGATACAATCAGGATACAATTCCGCCGTATAATGAACTACAAATTTTCAAAGGAGAATCCTGATGAAGCTGTTAATCGTGGAAGATGAGGAATACATTGCAGATTTTATGATGATAGGCCTTGAAAAGGCCGGCTATGAATGCGAAATTGCATATGACGGGAAGGCAGCGGCTGACGTGCTGGAAGAGAAAAGATACGATTTAATCCTGCTGGATATTATGCTTCCTGAGGTGAACGGTTTTGAACTGATGGAGTATATCAGGGAATACCATACTCCTGTCATTTTTATCACCGCCCGTTCCCGTCTTGAGGATAAGGTAAAGGGACTCGGCCTGGGCGCAGATGATTATATCACCAAGCCTTTTGCACTGGCCGAACTGATTGCGAGAGTGGAATGCGTGCTGAGACGCTATCACAAGGGACAGGAGAAGCTTTTGTTTCGAGATCTGGAAATCGATGCGGTATCCCGGGTGGTCAGAAGAAATGGTGAGAACATAGAACTTACCATGAAGGAGCTGGATCTTCTTCTCTTATTCCTGCGCAACCGCAATATTACCCTCTTTCGGGACAGAATCTATGAAGAGGTATGGGAGGGGGAATATGACGGGGAGAGCCGCACTGTGGATCTGCATGTGCAGCGGCTCAAAAAGAAACTCGGCCTTCATACATCCATCATTTCCGTCAGAAAAATAGGTTATCGTCTGGAGGATTGAAGGAGGCAGATAAATGAGATTATCACAAAAAATCGGTATCAGTTCGCTGCTGTTTTTCCTGATTGTCTATCTGACAGCCGGCATCGGTATTATAGAAAATAACAAAAAGACTGCAATGAACAGGATATTGCAGTTATCGGCAGATGAGCAGAACAGCATTTCTTCCGGGATAATAAAATATGTTCTGGTGAACCGTGCAAAAAACAATACGGGGATGAATATTGATGATTCCGTTTACATTACGGAATACCTGGACAGCCGGATCAATTCCTGGGGGATTTATCTTATTCTACTAAAAGGGGAAGAGGTCCTTTACAACAATTTTTCCTTTGAACTGTCGGATATAGGCAGCATTGACTATGCCGGTAAGGCAACCTGGAGAGTACAGGAAATTGAGGACCAGCCATATCTGGTGATATTGAGCCGCATCCCCTTATCCGACGAGAATTTATGGAACATTTACGTGAGGAATATCAGCGATATATATGCTGACCGAAAGGGTCAATACGCCCTTTTTATCCAGCTGGGCCTTGTTGTTACCGTAATACTGTCGGTTGGGCTTATTTTTATCACCGGGCATCTGACTCGATCACTGCGTCTGCTTACAGAAGCGGTTCAAAAGGCGGGCAGGGGCAACTATAAGGAGCGGATCCATATCAAAGCAAAGGATGAAACGCGGACTCTGGCGGACAGTTATAACGAAATGGCTCAGGCCATTGAAGAGACCATACAGAAGCTGGAGGACAAAACAAAAGAGCAGCAGAGATTTATCGATAATTTCACGCATGAACTGCGGACGCCTCTGACCGCCATTGTCGGTTATGCGGATTTGCTGCGTTCCACTTCCTGTGATGAGGATATGTATCAGAGGCTTGGAGAGCGTATATTTAAAGAAGGGAACCGGATTGAGAAGCTTTCCCGTTCCATGATGGATCTGATTTTTTTGGAACGGCATTCCTTTGAACTGGTTCCATGCAGAATCGGATTCCTCCTTCAGGAAGCCGCCGAAAGCTTTGAACCGGCCGCAGCAGGGGCCGGGCTGCGGCTTTGCTGTATTCCTCCTGATTCCTCAGTAATGATATCCGGGGATCGGCAGCTATTGCTGAATCTGATCGGCAACCTGCTGGATAATGCAAAGAAAGCGTCCGATGAGGGAAAAACCATCTGGCTGAGGGGCCGCAGGGAAAAGGATCAGGTTATTGTTGAAGTGGAGGATCAGGGAAATGGCGTCCCGGCAAAGGATCGGGATCGGATATTTGAAAGCTTTTATATGGCAGATAAGGTACGGAACAATAAAAATACGGGCATCGGGCTGGGCCTTGCTATCTGCGCTGATATTGCCGCCATTCATAATGCCCGTATCAAGCTGGACAGCGAAGAAGGAAAAGGAACCCTGGTACAAGTTATTTTTCCGGGATACAAACAGGATACAAAACAGCTTTATGATGATAACTGTATTCAATAATTCATTATCATCAGGAGGATAATACAAATGAAAATCAACATGTTATGTAAGAACTTATTGCTGGCAGGACTGACAGCGGCTATGCTGACCGGCTGCGGGAAATCAGGGATACCGGCGGAAACGGAAGTCCCTGCGGCCGCACGGGAGCAGGAGCTTTCCGAGGCCAAACAGGATATCATCGAAGTTGTGCAGGCCGATACGGGGGCAGAAACTGCTGCGGCAAAAACCAGTGCCGTCGGCGGTGCAGAAGTGAAAAGTGAAAGCAGTTCGGGAATGACAATGATGGGCGGAAATGATATGGACGACCCGGTTCTGATCGAACAGTCCGCTGAAGCGCTGAAAAAGTATCTGGGTGTTTCTGTCGATACTTCCCAATACGAAATCAGCGTCACCTTCTTTGAGGCTGTGGATGAGGAAGATGAAGCCAGCTATTTTGTATTCTTTGAGGCGCCGGCAAACAGGCCGCTGCTTCTTCCGGAGGAAAATATCGGGCCGGACGGTTTCCCGCTGCCGGAAATTTACAGACAATTAACACCCGAGTACAGCATATCCTTCTCGGAAAGCAAGGAAATTACATCTCTGCAGTCGATGTATAATCAGACGGACAGAACGGCTCCGATAAGCATGGAAGAGGTGAAGTCCCTTGCAAAGGATTTCGTGCTTGCCCATAAAATGACTGCGGACGGGAAATTGAACATCATGGGCTCCGGCTATGGTTCCAACATTGCCATGGTCCTGTACGAAAACGGAAAAGACGGGGTGGTTCAGGTTCAGGTCAATCCGCTTTCCGGGAAAATAGAAGGCTTTTCCTATATGACGAAGAGCCGTGCGCAGCTTTTGATGAACCCGGTAGAAGAAGGGTTTGGCATAGGCTGAGAAGCGGTACGGGAGCCGCTGTTATTCCTGCCCGGTCCTGCGCTGCCGGTATTCCCTCGGGGAAACCTGCTCAAATTTCCGGAAAAACCGGGACAGATAATAAGCGTCACAGAAATCCAGCTCCTCTGCAATACTGCAGAGGGGCTGTTTTGTGGTAAGCAGCCGTTTTTTGACTTCCTGGAGAAGAAGCTGTTCCATGTAATCCTTCAGCCCTATCCCCGTATCCTGGCGGAAACTGCGGGAAAGGATATGCCGGGGGATTCCCAGCGCCTGGGATATTTGGGAAACACGAAGCCCGGCGTTTAAGTGGGCGGTGATGTAAGCAAGGGTTTCGTGCTGCTTATAAAAACCGGCATAGTCAATCCCATACTCTTTTTCTTTGACCGCCTGCTCCAGAAACCCCGAAATAATGTCCAGGAATATGGATTTCAGCCGCAGAAGGGAAGAAAGGGAGCCATTCTGGGCGAGGGAGATCAGGCTTTCCGGATAACTTTCAGGACAAGGGGCATCCAGATAATCCCGGAGCCCGTTAAAAAGATCCACGCCCGGAAGAAGCTCCAGCTCAAAATGAATATAAAATTTTTCTATCTGAGAGGTGCAGACATAATTATACCGGGAACCGGCGGGGATCAGATACATTCTTCCGGGCCGCAGCGGGCAGCGGTGTCCGTCCCGTTCTATATAGGCGTTTCCGCTCCGGATAAAATACAGCCGGCTGAAGGAGGATACCACATCATTGAACATCCAGCTTTTATCCCCATGAAATACTCCATTTTCAATAATGCGGAGCTCAAGCCGGTTCAGATCGGTGTTAAGCAGTGTAAAGGATTGATTGCTCATTCTAAAAGTCCATCTTTCTGTTCTATAAAACAATGTACATTTCCATAACAGATATTATAATGGATAACAGGAAAAATAGCCAGAGGGATGAAATGGCCCGGGGAGGTAAAAACTATGTCGCTTAAAGACGGAATGGCAGCTATATGCCTGGAAATGCCGGATAAGGTACCAAGGACGGAATATTCCGCAGATTTTCACTGGGAACTGGTAAGCAAGGTGACCGGTATTGAGGTGGATTCCAAAAGTCCATCTGAAATCCAAAATCGTGCCGCTTCTGCATTCCGCAGGGAATGGGATTACGGGTTTGTATGGAATACCCTTATAGGAGCCGACGCGCTGGATTCATGCAGAACGCGCATGGGGCACGCGGAATATGCGGCGGGCGGAACGGATTACAGCACCCGGGTGGAATGCCCCTTTGGGGATCCGGAGGAAGCGTTTGACTTTTCACCGGAGGAGGTATACGGCCTCCCGGATGAAAAGCAGCTTACCGCCCAATTTAATGAAGATTACCGAAGGAAAATGGAGGCGACGCCGGATGCGGTGAATACAACGGGAGTATACATAACCATGATTTCCGGCCTTCTGGAAATTTTCGGCTGGGATATTCTTCTTATGGCCATGGGGATTGATGCGAAAGCCTTCGGGGAGACTGCCAACAGGTATGGAACGTGGATTCAGCATTATTTTAATGCCCTCGCCCGGTGTGATGCGCCGGTAGTGAAGGTACATGATGATATCACCTGGACATCAGGCGCTTTTGCCCGGCCCGACTGGTATCGGGAGTTCATTTTTCCCAATTACAAACGGCTGTTTGCACCCCTTCGGGAAGCGGGAAAGAAAATTATTTTTACCTCCGATGGTAATTATACGGAATTTATCGATGATATCGCCGACTGCGGAGTGAGCGGGTTTGTTATGGAGCCTTCCACGGATATGAAGTATGTGGCTGAAAAATATGGGAAAACCCATTCCTTTATCGGAAATGCGGATACCAGGATTCTGCTGAGCGGCAGCAGGGAGGAAATTTACAGCGAAGTGAAACGCTGTATGGATATCGGAAAAGCCTGCCCCGGTTTTATCATGGCAGTGGGAAACCACATCCCGCCTAATACACCGGTCGAAAACTGTCTGTATTATAATGAAGTATTTGAAAAGCTCAGACGGCGTTAGATTTTCCCGCGGAGGTTCCTGTCCCCTCCGGCCAGCAGTTCCGAAATCACTGGCCGGAGGGGACGGGAACCACCGCAATGTTTGAGCAGCATATAGGAAAGAAGAGGATGACAGAATATGAATAGTTTGGAACGTTTTTATGCAACGGCGGAAAGAAAGCCGGTGGACAGGCCGGCGGCATGGCTTGGGATGCCGGATCCTCAGGCTCTGCCCGGATTATTTTCCTATTATGGAGTAAAGGATATCCATGAGCTGAAAATGGCGGTAGGGGATGATTTTTATGCTGTGGAGGTGCCGTATGAATCGGAAACGGCCCATGCCATTTATGCCGCGTTTGACTGGTATAAAAACGGGGAAGTGGATGCCATGAACCGGACTCTGACGGCGCCGGGATGTTTTCATGATGCGGAGGATATGGAAGATTTGGTGTTTGACTGGCCGGATCCGGCGGCTTATATTGATGCCGCAGAATGCAGGAGAAGAGTGGAAATGGCGCCGGAAGGCAAAACGGTGCTGGGGATTCTCTGGTCTGCCCATTTTCAGGATACCTGCGCGGCCTTTGGAATGGAGACGGCACTGATGAATATGATAGCGGCGCCGGAGCTGTATGAAGCGGTAAATGAAAAAGTACTGGAATTTTATCTGAAAGCCAACCGGATCTTTTATGAAGCGACGAGGGGAAAGCTTCATGCGGTTTTGATAGGGAATGACATGGGGAGTCAGCGGGGACTGATGATATCTCCGGAGCTGGTACGCCGGTTTGTCATCCCCGGCTGCAGGCGTCTTACAGAGCAGGCGCACAGTTATGGACTCAAGGTGATTTATCATTCCTGCGGCGCCATTTCGGATATCATTCCGGATTTAATAGATGCGGGGGTGGACATCATTCATCCTATCCAGGCGCTGGCGGCGGGAATGGAGCCGGAAGGGCTGAAGGAAAAATTCGGAGACAGGGTTTCCTTCTGCGGAGGTGTGGATACCCAGGAGCTGTTGGTACACGGTACGCCGGAGGATGTGAGGAAAAAGGTGGAGGAGCTGAAAAGGCTGTTCCCCACAGGGTTGATCCTTTCCCCAAGCCATGAGGCGGTTCTGCCGGATGTGCCGCCGGAAAATATCGGGGCGCTGTTCGATGCGGTCCGCCGCTGAGAAAAGCAGGAAAATATAAAGCCAGGCCGTCTCTTTCTCCGGCAGAATGCGGGGAAAGAGACGGCCTTTTTGGCGAAAGACTGCGGAAAATCCGGCAGTTATTCCGCGAGGCGGAAGCCTCCGGCAAGAAGGACATTTGCGGCATTATCGCCCACCATAACTTCAAAGTCCCCCGGCTCCACATGCCATTGATACTGCATGTTAAGCGTCCGTAGCTGCCGTCTGCCCAGGGGAATACGGATGAGGCGGCTTTCGCCGGGCTGCAGAGCCGCTTTTTCAAAACCGGCCAGTTCCTTTACCGGCTTTACAACGCTGGCGCATACATCCCTTACATAGACCTGGGCGGTTTCTTCGCCGAATACCGTTCCTGTATTGGTTACGGTAAAGGAGATGAGTATTTCGGCACCCTTTTCCACCTCTCCGGCAGTGAGTCCGTCGCCGGATATGGCAAGTCCGCTGTAGGCGAAGGATGTATACGTGAGGCCGAAGCCAAAAGGATACAAGGGTTCCCAGTCCATTTCCACATAGCGTTTTCCGCCGCCGGGGAAACGGTTGTAATTACAGGGGATCTGGCCTGCCGATTTTGGGAAGGACATGGGCAGCCTGCCTGAGGGGGCGGTTATGCCGAACAGAATTTCAGCAATGGCCCGTCCCCCTTTTTCGCCGGGAAACCAGGCTTCCACGATGGCTGGGATATGCTCCTGTTCCCAGGTGAGGGAAAGGGGCCTGCCGTTTTGCAGAACGAGTACCACCGGAGTTCCCGCGGCGGCTATCTTTTTGAGAAAATCCAACTGCCCGCCCGGAAGGGTGAGCTCGGTACGGTCCAGATTTTCCCCGCTGGTTTCCGTATTGTCACCAAGGCAGACAATCGCCACATCCGCACTCTTTGCCGCCTTTACCGCGGCCTCCGTATTGTCCCGTCCCCGGTTATACCCGAATATCACTCTGGCGCCCCGGGCATCGTTGCAGAATTCCAGCCGGATGGCGTATTCCCTGCCCGCCTCAAAGGTGAAATCCGTCAGAAGGCCGTCTTTGTCCGACACTCCCCAGCTGTCGAGTAGAAGAGTGCCGTCCACATACAGACGCATGCTGTCCATGCCGGAGAGTCCCAGGCAGCCGGAAAAGCTTTCCGGAGCTTTCAGTGTCCCTGTCCAGACAACGGAAAAAAAGGCGGCATCCACATCGGGGTGCGGCTTGGCATAAATCCAGTTGAACCGGATCATAGAGTCGACCCGTGTGGTGACAGGTTCTCCTTCCATCTTCCAGCCGTTATAGTAGCGTCCGGTCAGCCCTGAGGCGCCGTCTTCACTGATAAACCAGCCGGGGTGGAAGGGGATGAGCTGTTCACCCAGATAGCTGCAGCCCTTTTCATACAGAATCCGTGTGCTTTCTCCTGCAAGCTGCCGGATGCCGTCCAGCACCGTTACCATATGCTGCGGATCATAGCCGGTGCAGTAATCCCCCAGCGCCGGTTCGTTGGCGCCGGGACCGATCACCGCAATGGTTTTCAGATCCCGGGAGAGTGGAAGCATGCCGTCTTTATTCTTTAAAAGGCAGATGCTTTTTCTGGCTATGTCGGCTGCCGTTTCCTGATGTGCGGGACAGTTTGCCGTTTTTTCATACAGACCTTCATCCACATATGGGTTTTCAAACAGGCCCAGTGCGAATTTCAGCTTCAGAACCCGTCCGCAGGCGGTATCCAGCACGGTTTCCTGCATTTTGCCCTCCCGTATTAAGCTGCGGATTCCCTCCGTCCATTCTTCATGGGTAAAATCATAGAGCTGAAGATCCACCCCCGCCTCCAGTCCCTGACGGATGGCGTCCGGCTTGGAGGGAGCGGTAAAATGCCAGTCATACAGCCGGGAAACCGCCGTCATATCGGAGCGTACAAAGCCTGGCATACGGAATTGCCCCCGAAGTACGTCGGTGAGAATCTCATGGTCGGAGGAAACCGGCTGCCCGTCGATGGAATTATAGGAACACATGGCGTTCCATGCGCCTCCGTTCACGAAAGCCTCTTCAAAGACAGGCATACAGTAGGCGAAAATATCCCGTCGGCCCATTGCGGAGGGCGCGCAGTTCAGTCCGGCCACGGGAGTCCCGTAGCCCACATAATGCTTAGGTTCCGCAGCTACGGTATCAGGGGCTTTCAGATCTGCTCCCTGCATGCCCTTTACGATCTCCCGGGCAAATTCCCCGCACAGATAGGTATCTTCCCCGAAGGATTCCTCCACACGGCCGTACCGGGGATCCCTGGTCAGATCCATGACAGGGCTGAAGGTCTCATGAACACCGTATGCCCTGGCCTCGGCGGCGATACAATGGCCCATTTCTTTTCCAAGCTCCGGCTGGAAGGATGCCGCCAGGGAGATTTGCTGGGGAAAACAGGTGGCGTGCGCGTCAAAAAAGCCATGCAGGGCTTCCTCGCTGTACAGAAAAGGAATGCCGAGACGGGTTTTTTCCACCGCATAGCGCTGCAGCTGGTTGGCGATGCGGGGCGAACAGCCTCGCAGCTGTACACTGCCCACACTCATGCCGCCCATCAGTTTGTCCATGGCGTCCATATCCGGTTCAATGACCCGGCCTTCCGGGGAAATTTCGGCAAAATCATAGACATAAAACTGATCCGTCTGTTTTATTTTTTCTTCCAGTGTCATCCGGGAGAGCAGATCCGCTGTCCGTTCCTCTATGGAAAGATTCGGATTTTTATAGTTTTCCATTTGAATTTTCCTTCCTATATATAATGTATTATGCGGTGATAAAGACGGCAGGCTCCAAATCATTATCGGAAAGCCGGTCCAGATCCTCATGGAGGCCGGTATTTTCCCGAAGCTCCAACGCATAGCTGAATTCACCGAAGCCGGACAGATCCATTTTAAAATTGGTTTCCCAGGTGTTATTCATGATCCAGCTGTAAACCGGCCGTTTGTTGTTTTCTTCCCGGTTGTCGCACAGGACGATGGGATGATGTTCCATAGGCCCCATATAAAGAAGGGGCGTATCAAGAGTATTGATAAGCACGCTTTCTCCGTCCGTGCGGTAGAGAAGGCCTTCATCGGCGATATAATACTCCATATTGCTGCCGGGCAGCTGATCCACGCCGGGGCGCATGGGGACACCTCCGTTTTTGATATATAGTTCCGCTTCCGGCAGATGAAGGGAGAGCGGAAGATATACGCTTTCTATTGCCTCGCTTAAGGTTTTGGCAATGCGGAGGGTAAACTCTATTTTCGGAAGATGCCGGTACATCTTAAGGATGACACTGCTGTGCGCCGTCCCTTCCAGCTGAAAGACCAGTTCCACTCTCGTAAAAACCGGGCCGTGATCCAGCACCCGGATATCCTGCAGGCTTCCCTGGAAGCAGCGGGCATGCAGACCGCGTATATTCCTTCCCAAAAGCCGGCGTTCTTCATACACGTCCCTTCGGATTTCTGTCCGTTCGTAAAGCGGGGTAAAGAACGTTTCTGTTCCGTTTTTCAGCAGCTGCCTTCCGCTTTTTTTGTGGAGGAAGGAGGTGATTCCTTCTCCGATACGGTAGCCTATGAAGAACCATTCGTTTTCCAGACAGTAAGGAAGGCGGCAGGTTTCTTTGTCATATTCGCTGACGATGTCACGGACACGCTCCGCACCCACATAGGCTGCGCGGGTATAGAGCTTCCCGGAAGGGGCAGGTTGTTCTTCGTAGGAAAACAGCTTTTCTTCAAGAGGTTCAAATTCCGATAGAAAGCTCACCAGGACGCCCCGGGGATGGGCGGAAAGCTGTACGGGAAGCTCTTCGCCGGTTTTCAGATCCCTGACCCTGACTCCGGGCAGGCTGATGGTTTCCACATAGAATTCCACGGGATAGCTTCTTTTTTCATGGCTTACGGAAACGGCTTTTACCGTACCGCTCATATTGTAATAACACAGGATATCACCCAACAGATGACACTGCTGGTTTTTCCGCATGGAGCCGGCCTCGTGGGCTTTGGAGGCATAGCTTGTTTTGCGGATATCCAGATTGGTTACCATGGTATCATAGGGATTGGTAACCGTAGCGGAGTGGCCCCAGGTGTGTTCCGCATAGAGGAGGGCATTATCCCGCGCGGTTTCCATCAGTTCCGCGTTATGCACACCGGTTTTTTCTTCCAGCCGATCACACAAGTGGGAAAGACGCAGTGCTTCTTTATAATGCTTTACCGCATAAGGCGTGGATCCCACGCCGTTTCCCCACCAGTCATTGAGCGCGCCGCGGTATACAGGCGCATCCGCCGTTTTCTCACGTGTCAAGTCATAAAGCTCCTGGAGAGTGACCATCTGCAGTGTCACTTCTTCTCCGTAACGGCTGTTGAATTCATTGACGGCCGCCAGAATGGCCGGATTGACGGGCGCGTTGTCGGAGAATACGCCGGAGACGCTGGTTATGTAAAAGTCATAGGGGTATCCGCTGTTTTCGTATTCTTCCAAGCTTTCCTGAAGGTTTTTGTGCAGAATCTCCATAGGGGTGCCGGGGCCTTCCTTCCCGAAATAATTTTCGGTCATAAAGTTCACATTTTTGGAAAAAACGATCCCCAGCGCATTTCCCAGATTATAGTGTTCACCGTTCCAGACGAGCAGCCTGCGTCCGCAGCCGTCTTCCCAGAAATAGGCATTCTGGTTCTGATAAAGGGGATACATTCCGTGATGGGTATGGATATTGGTGTATAAAAATTCAATGCCGTTGTTCAGAAGAACATCCCGCGCGCCCAGGGAAATCCCGTTTATATCCGCAGTCATAGCCGTCTTTACGAAAATCCCCTCCCGCATGAAAATATCCCGCATTTCAGAAGTTTTTTCTTCCAGCATGCCACAGTCCACAAGATCGTTAAAGTTAAGGTAGTTAGCGGAAATTCCTATATTTCCCTTTTTTACAAAATGAAAAAAGTCCTGTCGCTCTTCTTCGGATGCCGTTTTCAGAAACTGTTCCACACAGTAGTAGGTTTCACAGTTCCACCGGAGTTCTTTTTCCGGCAGGTTCGCTTCATATCCTCTTTTAAGGAGAGTTATAACCTTTTTGATATTGTGGATCTGGTTGTAAATAACCTGTTCCTGCAGATCGGTATAGCCGATATCCGTGTGGGAATGGTGGATAATATACACTTTTTTTATTTGCTTTCCCATAAGCATCCTCCGTGATAAATGAAGTTTTAAGACAGAACAGGCGGCTTTCCGCCGCTGCCTGCCCCGGTTTTCCGGTAAGCAAACAATAACATATCCGGATGGAAACGGATATCCCATATATCTTAGTTTTATTCCTAAAAATGTAGCAAGTTTGCTCCCGGTAAAACAGGTGACAGCAGCGCCGGCAGGATGTATAATAAAATACGTCGGTAACTGATTCAGGAGACATGATATTCGGTGTATAAATGAATTTCCTGTGGTTTTACTGATATAGGAAATGACAAAGGTTCAGACAGCATGTAAAGTATGGGAAAAGAAAGGAAAAGGGAGAACGTATGAACAAACGGGTTTTAATTTCAGGGGCTTCAAGGGGACTGGGGCTTTGCTTTGCAAAAAAATATCTGGAGGACGGCTGTATGGTTTTTGCCGGCGCAAGGAACGAAGGGGCGGCGGGACTGAAAGAACTGAAGGAGAAATATGGTGATTTGCTGGTGCCCCTTCAGCTGGATGTGGCTGATACCAAATCGGTAGAGAGCGCTGCCGAAGCGGCTTCTGCATATACGGATCATCTGGATGTTATCATTAATAATGCGGGAATTCATTCAGAGACCTCTTTTCTTGAGCTGGAGGATGCCGATCTGGATGACTGCCTTCCGGTATATGATGTAAATGCGGTGGGGCCCGTCCGTGTGGTGAAGGCTTTTCTGCCTCTGCTCAAAAAGGGAGAGTCCGGCCTGGTGGTCAATATCTCATCGGAGAGCGGAAGTATCGGCACCGCGGAAAGAATAAAGGAATTTGATTATTGCATGTCCAAGGCGGCTTTGAATATGGGGACCAAGCTTCTTCATAACTATCTGAAGGATATGAATATAAACGTTATCGCCGTTCATCCCGGTTGGATGCGTACGGATATGGGCGGACAGAATGCAACACAGGATCCTTTTGAAACGGCGGGCCGTCTGACAGAACTGTTTGAAGAGGTGAGGGAAGGCGGCAATAAGGCTGTTTTCATGGATAATACGGGGGCGGAATATCCCTGGTAAGCTATAGGCGGTGAAATGTCTGTATAATAATAGGATCCCCGGTCGGGCAGAAGAGGGAAAGAATTACTTCTGCAGGGCCGGGGATTTTACATATGCATGTAGAAAATTCTCTATATTAGTAGTATAATGTCAACATAAATGCGGGAGGAGAAATTATTATGGCACTTATTACATGCCCGGAATGCGGCAGAAAAAAAGTATCCGATACGGCTGAGGCTTGCCCGTCGTGCGGTTTTGGTATTAAAGCTTATTTTATAAAGAAGTATGAAGAAGAGGAAAATAAAGAGAAAGAAATTAAATATACAGAACCGATACATAGAAAGCCGGAACATGAAGAACCGAAAAATGAGAATGGGAATGAGGAAATCAGAAAAAAAGATTCGGGAAAGAAACCATATATATTATATGCATTACTGGCTTTATTAGTTGTTTGTGTTTTGCTTTTTGTGTTTCTTAAACAGAAACCTCATGATGAGGACAGTCAATTAGCAATTGCTCCAACAGAATCCGATGAAGCTATGTTAGAAACAGAAAGTATCGAAGAATCAGAGCACTCCGATGAAAATAACAGTGAGATCAGCAGTGAAACTGAGAGTGAAGTAAGCAGTGAGGAAGAGGATCCTGTTAAAGAAAGTAAATATATAGAGGCAAATGAACTTCTTAGTACAGGTGGGTACGATGAGGCCCGTGAAATTTTTGCCCAGCTTGATTCCTATAAAGATTCAAAAAAACTGTTAAAAGAATGTGATTACCAAAAAGCCGAAATATTATACGCGAATGGGGACGATCAGGCAGCTAAAGATATTTATTTAACGATAGAACGATACGAAGACAGCCATGATAAAATATTAGAATGTACTTATAATATTGCTTATTCCTATTACCAGGCCGGGGATTACTTAAATGCGGCCATACTGTTATATGAACCCGGTACAGGGCAGCTGCTGCATAAAGAATCCGATGATTTGAGGAAGCTTATGGCAAAGGATAACAGAAGCTGGTTTATAAAAAAAGCAAAAGAAGAATTCAATAAAGGAAATTTTGATAATGCAGGAATATGTTATCAAGCTGTTGGAGGACGATATAAGCTTTCGGATCAGGAAAAGACTGACTACGATTTGAATTTGTTCATGATTCAGATACAGGGAGAATATACAGCGGAAAACCGTCCGGGAATACAGGGCATTATAAGTGGATATAATTTTACACAGGGAGACGTAACATATAAAATCACACCAATGTTTAAAAGGAATAATGGTTTTGAGAAATTGGTTGGATTGCTTGATGGACAGGATGGGCATTATTTGCAAAGTTCCGAGGAAGGTTCCGTAACAGAAATATCGGATAAAAATGGTGAAGGAGCACATTGGAGCACTGAAGCGTGGCGGATTAAAAATACAGATAGAGTAGCCAGACGAGAATCGGAACAAGCGGCGAATGATGAAAAAGCAAAAGAGGAGAAAGCTAAAAAAGAGGCGGAAGAAAGAGCAAAGGCAAAGAATGTTCCGGCAATTGGAATGACCGCCGATGAAGTCAGAAATTCATCCTGGGGTGAACCGAAAAAAATTAATAAAACTACCTACGAATGGGGAACATCCGAACAATGGGTGTACTCTCTCGACAGATATGTTTATTTGGAAAACGGCAGGGTTACAGCAATACAGGAATAGACAGGTTTGATTTACAGGAACTGCATCACACGATGCAGTTCCTTTTTATACTGTGCATAGTATTGACAATAGTATAACACTTTGTTATTCTGAATGTAGACCAACAAAGCGTTATACAATGGAGGCGGCAATCGTGGATCAGCAAATATCGGATGCGGAATTAGATATTATGAAAATCATATGGGCGAATGAGGGGCCTGCTTTGTTTGCCCATATCATGGATGCTTTGACTGCAAAAGGTAAGACGTGGCAGAAAAATACGGTAATTATGCTCCTGTCCAGGCTCAAGGATAAGGGGTATTTAAAGGCAAAGAAAATCGGACGCAGAAACGAATACATTCCCCTTGTATCGGAAACAGAATACCAAACGTTCCAGACAAAAAAATTGCTTGATAAGGTTTATGAGGGTAATGTAAAAGGCCTTGTCTCGAATCTGATTCAGAGCGATCTGTTAACAGGTGAGGAATACAGAGAATTGAAAAAGCTGTTAGATGGAGGGCGATGAAAATGAATGATATTTTTAAAGTTTTCATATCTATGTCTCTCTCCGGATCACTATTGATCCTGGCGCTGCTAGTACTCAGGCATTTTCTGAAAAGCAAAATAAGCAGACAATGGCAATATTATATTTGGCTGATAGTTATTGCACGGCTGCTGCTGCCTTTTGCACCGGACACGAACCTGCTGGGAAGCATTTTTCAGACTGCCGGTCAGACGATCGCTCAGACGAATCCTATACAGCTGCCCCAGCAGGAGCAGGACGGCCTGCCGGATAATAAAAATGTACTTCCTTCCAATATGTCGCAGAAAGAATTAAGACCGTCTGAGCAGATTGCAGGCAACGGACCGATACAGGAACTCATTGCTTTACTGGTAAATAATATCTGGCTGGTATGGCTGATGACTGCTCTTATTCTGCTGATACGGAAAATAACTGTTTATCAGAGTTTTGTCCGTTTTGTTAAGGCCGGGCAAAGTAATATTTCTGATATTGAACTTTTGGATAAGCTGTCAATCCTTGCGGAACAGTCAAAAGTTAAGGTGCCGGTTGGGCTTTGTATCAGTCCTCTTATTTCGTCACCGATGTTAATCGGTTTCATCCATCCGTGCATTGTACTGCCGGATGCTGATATTTCAGACACAGATTTTAAGTACACGGTGCAGCATGAACTGATACATTACCGCCGGAAGGATATGTTTTATAAATGGCTGGTTCAGGCAGTGGTTTGTCTGCATTGGTTTAATCCGTTTGTTTATCTTATGAGCCGGGAAATTGACAAGGCGTGTGAATTCTCCTGTGATGAAGCGCTTATAGCCGGTTTGGATTCCTGCGGCGCTCAGGCTTATGGAAAGACTCTGCTGGACGCCATGGCTAAATCAGGTCATTATAAGGAATCTCCTGCATCAGTCACACTGAGTAAAAACAAAGAATTGTTAAAGGAAAGGTTAAATGCAATTATGAATTTTAAAAAGAAATCAAAAGCAATTGTTGGTATTACAATCATATTGACCATTTTCTTTTTTGCCGGTGCGATCACAGCAGGGGCTTATTCCCTGCCAAAAGAAGCAGATGAAAAAGATTATTCCTCACGTCAGGAGAGCCTTATCGACAGTTTTGCACCATTCCGTTCATATGGACTGCTCTATAATGCGGAACTGGACAGAGTTTTCTTTAACGGGCAAGAAGTAAAAGCCTTTGTGGATTTAAGGGAACCGATACCCGGAGGAGGTTACTCTTTTAACCTGGGATATATAGAAAGTGATTCCGACAGTACTTTGTATTTAATGACGGTTCAAAATACACAGGGCAAGGTAATCGGCATTCAAAAAATGCCGGATGAATTAAAAGATGACCTATATGGCGCATATAGCGAAAGCCTGACCGAAGAGCCGTTTGCTTCTGATTTAGAAGAGGGAGCGGACAGCCCGTCCGGTGTGGAATGGAAAAATGAGTACGTAAGCGGTATCATGTATAGGACCTTTGATGCTGTGACTCATTTAACGGATGAAAATATTACGGCAAGTGATAAATTTGACAGGAAGGATATTCCTCAGGAGATTTTGGACTGGATTTCAACATGCAAGGGCTCCGATACCGTGAACGTAAAGAGGGCTGTCACGGATGGAAAAATAGATGCATGGGTTTATTATGACAGTGATATACGGCTGGCATGGAACATGGATACGGAAGGTACGACAATAAAACTCACGCTGACCGACAATGTGCCTGAAGCAATGGAAGGCGGGACTGTCATCCATTATCAGGCGCCGACGGAATACCGGGATTTGGAAGTGTTTTATAATAGGGAAAAGCTGATAACCACGGTTCAATAAGCAGACAGTGGCATTAAAATAAAATAGACTCTGATTCCGCATAAGCGAAGAAAATCATTTTACAAGTTATTATGCCGGTATTCCCTGGGAGTACATTTGAAATGCCGGACAAATAGCTGGGAAAAATAGCTCAGATGGTTAAAACCGCAGTCAACGGCAATCTGTGTAATTGAGTTATCCGTGTTTCTCAGAAGATAAGCGCTCACCTCCAGGCGGTAGGTATTCATAAAATCAACGGGAGACTGCTGGAGGTACCGCCTGAATATCCGGCAGCATTTGCTGCGGCATACACCCACGGAAGCTGCGATGTCATCAAGTGTTATTTTTTCGGAAAAATGCTGGTGAATGTAAGATACCATATCTTTCTGAAGCCGGATATCCGAAGCTTTGGTATCTTCCGTTTCCGGCTGGCCTTTTTCAGAAAGAGAGAACACATTCCGCCACAGCAGATTCAGCAGTCCGACAATTTCCAAATCATAACCGGCTTCCCCGTTGTTTTTCTTTTCACTGATTTGATCCAGATATTTCAGAATCAGGGAAGATTCCCTGCGGGAAGCATCCAGATACAGATAATCCAATTGTCGGTTATCCAGCACAGGCTGTACATATTTTCGGTACAGGGTTTTGTTTGCGGACAGAAGAGAGGGATGGAAAAGAATACAGATAAAGGTGCAGTCATGCTGACAGACGGAATATCCGTAATGCAGCTGCCTGGTATTTACCATAATCCCGTCGTTTTCCTTCAGAAGCACATTGTGCCCGTTAACATAGTAATTCATTTCCCCTTTCAGAATACGTATGAACTCCATATCCTCATGCCAGTGACACAAAGCCTTTTTCCCCGGATAATAAGATAACTCCCCGATTCGGATGTAAAGGGGAATGCCCATCTCATCATAATGGACTATTTCTGAAGTATCCTGCATAATATCCACATTGATTATTTTCATAATATCACCGTATATGGTTTAACCATAAATCCTGCCAAAATAAATGAAAAATACGATTGTTATAATATATGTCTATTATAATGATAGTATTGTGTGAAATCAAATACTATACTGTAAAAAGAGATTTGAATTCTCAGCAGCATTACAGTTACCTTGTGCCGTCCGCCATGGGATAAGATAACTGTAATATTATGTAAGGGGGAGTATATGAAAAAAGAGAATAAGGTATTTTATAAGAAACTGCTTTTCCTTGTAGTGCCCATAGCGCTGCAGAATCTGATGTCCGCCATGGTGAGCGCATCGGATGCAATCATGCTGAGTCTGCTTGATCAGGATTCCCTGTCAGCAGTTTCCCTGGCGGCTCAGGTTCAATTCGTCCTGAGCCTTTTCTGGGCGGCGCTTACGATCGGGGCTACGATATTGGCGGCACAGTATTGGGGAAAGAAGGATATCCAGGCAGTGGAATGGATACTGGCGATTGTACTGAAGTTTTCTGTTCTGGTTTCCTTTGTATTTTTTGCAGGAGCAATTGCTTTCCCTCGAATGCTGATGCGTATTTTTACGAATGATGACACGCTGATTACACTGGGGGCTGTTTATCTCAGGACAGTAAGCTGGTCTTATCTGTTTGCCGGTGTCTCGCAGATCTATCTGTGTATCATGAAAAACAGCGGCAGGACGGGAAGAAGTACTGTTTTCGGTTCCGTATCCATGGGGATGAATATTTTACTGAATGCGATTTTTATTTTCGGGCTTCTTGGCGTTCCGAAGATGGGTATCAGGGGTGCTGCTGTTGCCACGGTTCTGGCAAGAGGAATAGAGCTGTTTCTTGTCCTTGCCGAATGTGCAAGGAAGGATGTGGTCCGTATACGCCTGAAATATCTGAGAAGCTCCAATCCCGTGTTGTTAAAGGACTTCTGGCATTACACTTCTCCGGTGCTTGCCAACGAGCTGGTATGGGGCTGTGGGTTTACCATGTTTTCCGTGATTATGGGGCACTTGGGAAGCGATGCGGTGGCGGCCAATTCCATTGCTAATATCGTAAAAAACCTGATTGCCTGTCTGAGCCTGGGAATTGGATCCGGCAGCGGAATTATTGTGGGAAATGAACTGGGGACGGGTGCGCTGGAGAGGGCAAAAGAATATGGAGGCAGATTATGCAGGCTGGCGCTGCTTGCAGGGGCGGCCTCGGGCCTGCTGCTGCTTTTATGCAGTCCGCTCATTCTGGCAGTCTCCGGAAACCTGAGCCGGCAGGCGGGAGGATATCTTCAGGGAATGCTTATTATGTGTTCCTATTATATGATTGGAAAATCCATCAACTCCACTGTAATAGCAGGAATTTTCTGCGCAGGAGGGGATACAAAATTTGGCTTGCTGTGCGATTTGATAACGATGTGGGTAATCATTGTTCCGGTGGGCATCATTGCAGCATTTGTGCTGAAACTGCCTGTGTTGGCGGTATACTTTCTGCTCAACCTGGATGAATTTGTAAAGCTTCCCGCCGTTTACTGCCACTACAGGAAATATAAGTGGGCCAGGAATTTGACTCGTGATATGTCCCGGAGTGACCAGGGGTGAGAACAGTGTTGCCGGCGGAGGAAGCCGGGCTTCTATAAGAAAAGATAATCTGACTTTATTTTGCATTTACGGCAAGGCTCTTCCCGGCTGTTTATGGTACACTCATTTGTGAAAGGAGGAGTACGTATGGAATGGCTTACCAACATGAACCGTGCAATTGATTATATAGAAAAGAATCTCTGCGGCAAAATCGATTATGAAAAGACCGCCAGGGAAGCCTGCTGTTCGGTGTATCATTTCCAGAGGATGTTCACCTTCATGACCAATATAACGCTGTCGGAATATGTGAGACGCAGGAAAATGACGCTGGCGGCTTTCGATCTCCAGACAAGCAATATTAAAATCCTGGATCTGGCGCTGAACTATGGCTATGAATCCCCGGAGGCTTTTACCAGAGCTTTTCAGAGTGTGCACGGCATGCCGCCCACCGCGGCGCGCAAGGTGGGAGCGGATATTAAAGCATTTCCCCGTATATCCTTTCAATTAACCGTGAAAGGGGCAAGTGAAATGAAGTATAAGATAGTAGAAAAAAAGGCGTTCCAGGTGTATGGCATTGAAGAAATTTTTGATACCAGGGACGGAGAGCATCTGAAGGAGATTCCGGATTTCTGGACGGAAAAGCTGAAAAACGGAGAATATGAAAAACTGTTGAAATCAGCCGGTTTTCCCAGCACCGTGAATGCCGTATGCGGGTATCGTGACTGTGAAGGAACCCGTTTCCCTTATATGCTGTGTGTGCTGAAAACACCTCTTAGTGATACACAGGGGTATACGGTAGTGGATGTGCCCGAAGCCACATGGGCAGTGTTTGTAAATGCTCCCCACAATATTGAAGATACGCCGAAGGCTGTGCAGGAACTGAATGCCCGGGTATATACGGATTGGCTTCCCACAGCCAATTATGACCTGGTAGACGGGTATGACTTCGAGATGTATTATAGTATTGATGGCAGGTGCTATGAGGAAGTCTGGTGCAGGGTGACACCTAAAAAAGAAAAGTAAAACAAAGAAATACAGGCCTTCTGCGGTAAAGGGCAGACAGGCCTGTTTCCTGATTTCAGGCTTATTTCTCCATATCCTCTATTTTCCATGTGATTCCGCGATAACTGCTGTAACCGCGGCTCTTAGGCTTCCCGTTTTCATCCGGATCAAACAGGAGGCGTACAGGCCCTTGTCCCATGGCGGAAAAAACAGCCTGCAGCTTCATTTCCCCCTGTTCACTGCCGGACATTTCCAAATCGGCCCGGTAAACTGTTTCCTTCTGATAACCATAGGTTAATTCTTCCTTCCCGTTCCAGAAGGTTTTCCCGTCGTCACTGAAATTTACATAGACAGTTTCTGCGCTTCCGCCCGCCATGGAACTTCCTTGCTGGGATAATTCCATATAGCCGCATGCTTTCCCCTGTATTCTTCCTGTGACCTCCTGATTGGAAAGCGCTTTATAATCCTCATAAGTACCTGCATAGGGAATGATATCCGGTGTTTCTGCAGCAGGAACCGTATCGGCAGGGACATAATCCAACAGCCGGGCCATCCGAATCCGGATCGGAGCGGGCTTTTCATCAGAAAGGCTTTCCCGCAGGATCTCCGGCCACATAACCCGCTTGCTGTCAGGATGCCAGGACATGGGAGAGCAGTAAACCCATTTTTCTTCCGGATCACACAGATTTACCCCCATATAATCCCTTTCTTCCATAGATCTTTTAATATCAATGAGAATGGGCCCTATATTGCCCCTGCGAAAAGCGCGGACACCAGCCACACAGTACATATAGACCGGCATAATCAGGCCGGGGGAGGTATAGGCCCCATAGGGCTTGGGGAGCAGACCGAAAACAGCGCAGCTGGTTCTTTTCGATCCGCGCGCACTCATTACAAGCCCCAGCCTTTCATCCGGGGAAAGCATAGTCGTCTCATCATAACCGGGCGTATGTGTGATCTGGGCCACCTCTTCACTGAGAAGATCTTGTATTACGGAATCTGCCAGACTCCCTTCCTTTGCGCCGACAGATGAAATTGCCGTGCCGCCCCGTACAAACTGTTTTACCTCCCCGCCCCGAATTGGCTGCGGAATCAGATATCCGCCTTCTTCCTTCAGAAAACATCCGGAACTTATCAGATTGGTATTTTCTATAATATAGCGATCCTCTTTCCTGACAAGCTTTCCGGTAAAAGCGGCGGCTCCGTTGTCACTGCGAAGCGATGTCCAGGAAATATGCTGATTGTCCGGCGCGATAATAATTTCCGACCAGTGAGCCATGGTTTTCGGATCCTCCGCTATCCCCCAGGGATATTCCAGCGGAATCAGCGAGGCCTTCGTACAGGAATCGATATCCGGCGAGCATTCCAGGACATAATCCCCAAGAAGAACTCTTGTCTTGTCCGCAAAAGGCATGAACCGGATCCCGTTAGCCCCCTTTTTCTGTGGTATCAGACCGGAAAAGATGACATGGAAACCAGTTCCGTTATCCTTCATCACCGCCAGTGTATAATAGTCGGCTTCATCCGGATCCTCTTTTCTCCGGCAGGTAACAAGCACGCTTCCGGAATACGTATAAGCAGCTGTCAGCACAGTGACGGAATCTGGCATGGGAATCGTAGCAACCTCGATCCGGCCCAGTCCGTTTAAATCATTCAATAACATATGGTATCCTCCTTGTATTCTGTTTTATAACCGTATTGTAGCTATGAAAAAAAGAGAGAAGGAAACAAAAATTTGTCTTTAGGACAATAAATTTTGTTTAATATATAAAGAAAACAAATATATGATTCAAAAAGCGAAAAAATGCATTCCCGATTTCGCGGAACTCTTACATAATGAGTCCTTAAACAGAATTATCCAAGGAGGAATGGAAGATGGGGAAGAAAGAAAAAGGAAGTAATCCGAACCGCCTGCCTGCAGGCAAATTTTTTGCATGGAAATCAAGGGACGTGGCTCTCGGCTGCAACGTAATAGTACTGGGGTATCTGACAATTTTCTGTACCGACGGCCTTGGCCTTCCGGCGACCCTGGTGGGCACACTGCTTCTTTTCAGTAAAATTTTCGACGGAGTGACAGATCTCTTTGCAGGTTATATTGTAGACAATACAAGAACCAGATTCGGAAAAGGCCGTCCTTACGAACTGTCGATTCTGGGTGTATGGCTCATGACCATCATCATGTTTTTCTGCCCGCCGTCCATGAGCACCGCGGTAAAAGCCGTTTGGGTATTCATAACCTACACCTTTATCAATTCTATATTTACCACCCTTTTAAACGCCTGCCAGACACCCTACATGATCCGGGCCTTCGGCAGCCGCAAAGTTATTGTCAAAGTCTCCTCCTTCGGAGGAATCGTATCCACCCTGGGCTCCGCCGTGGTATCCATTTCCTTTCCCAGAGCCATGGCAGCCCTTGCAACCTCAGACACCGGCTGGAGAAACCTGATTCTGATTTATGCCCTGCCCCTCATGCTGATCGGAATCCTCCGCTTCCTGTTTGTAAAAGAAGAATACGATGTCGATGCCGCCGTAAAACAGGAACACATTAAAATGAAAGAAATCCTGCTCATGCTCAAAACAAATAAATACGCCTGGCTTTTTGCCGGGATCACCCTGTGCTTCAACATTGTTCTTGGCATGAACGCCGCCGCCTACTATTTTACATACATAGTAGGAGACATCGGCCGCTTCGGAACGCTGCAGATGCTCACAATTCCCATGCTCCTCATCATGTTCATTTTTCCCAAGCTAATGAACAGAATCCCCGTATCCGGGCTGATAGGCATGGGAGCCGCTTTCGGAATTGCCGGCTATATCCTGAATTTCTTCGCCGGAAGCAGTATGACCATGCTGATGATTGCCTTTGTGGCAACCAGTTTTGCTGCTCTTCCGATCAGCTACCTCCAGGCCCTCATCATCATGAACCTGGCCAACTTTAACGAATGGAAAGGAATGCCCCGTCTGGAGGGTACCTCCGGCACCGTAGCAGGCTTTGCCTCCAAAATTGGTTCCGGCATAGGCTCCGGAATCCTGGGAATCCTCCTTGGCGCCGCCGGCTTCGTCTCCACAGCCACCGGAGAATCCGTCACCCAGCCCGCCGCCGCCATGACCATGATACGCTGCCTCTACAGCATCGTCCCCGCCGTCCTCTTCACCATAATGCTCCTCTTCACCATCCTTTACAGCAAACTGGACAAACTAATGCCCGATATCGACCAAACCCTCCAGTCCCGCCGTGCAGCTGCCAAAAAAACGGATTGATAAATCCGCCTATAAAAACAGCACCCTAAAAAATCTCTTGCCCTTGCCCTTTTACACAAGCCCCAAAACGCAGCAGACCCTTTTCCGTCCGCTGCGTTTGCGGCCCCCTCTATAACCTCTGCTCTTCCTCCCGGTACCGGCTGGGAGAAAGCCCCGTCACCTTCCGGAAACTGTCGGTAAAATGGCTTCTGCTGCAGAAATTCAGGATATTACTGATTTCCAGGACGCTCTGTGAGGTGGAGCGCAGCAGGAGCTTGGCTTCTTCCACTTTCCGGTTCCGGATATAATCATTGATGCTGATCCCCATTTCCTTCTGGAATTTCCGGGAAAGATAATACCTGGTATAATTCAGCCTGTCCGCAATCATCTGCAAATCTGTTTTCTCATAAATATGCATATCGATATAATCACAGCAGCTTTTGACACAGACGGAAACATCCGTCTTCTGCCGGCATTTGTGCACTCGTTTCAAAAAATCCTCATACATGGTATGGCTGACCGCCATGCAGTCGGACATGGTTTTGCAGTCCTCCAGGGTCTGGATGTAGAGATCCTGAAGCGTATAGGCATTTTCCGGTGAAAGTCCGCCGCGTATGGCGGCCCGGGAACAAAGGGTAACAAATATGAGCACGGAATCCTTTGCCTGTCTCAGGGGATTTCCAAGGCGGACTTTAATTCCGCTGCTTAACTGGGAGACCTGCTGAAAAGCTGCCTTGTAGTTCGGATTTCCTTCCTCTACCATTTTCAGCATATTCTGTTCGGCCTGCCATATCCCCGCATGCTGGTGGGTAAGAGGTTCTTCTTTCGCTGCGCCGGAAACGGAAACAGGCAGAGTCCCTTCTGTCTGATAGGCTAAATCACTGGAACAGATACGCTCTCCGGATAAGCAATAGTGGAGCATGGCTCCGTATTCATAATAGGTACTGGTGGGAACGACGGGAATCATTTCCAGACATTCGATGAGGGCTTTTTTGTAATTAATGCTCAGGTTATGACCTGCGGTCAGCTGATTCAGATATTCCCTTGATGCATCCGTATGAAATGCCGGCCCGATTACATGGATGCCGCGGCACACTTCTCCCTGTTTTTCGAATGCGCAGATCCATACCATTTCGAAGATATCAATGATAATGAGAGGGACACCGGAAGACTGAAAATGGCCGGAAATGGTCTGGCGCCGATCTCTCAGCCCAAAGATTGTGGAATACAGGCGTCTGCTGGGACAGTTGGTCCACAGAAGTTCTATTTCGGGACTGTATTTCCAGTAATAAAGATTACGGTTTAATGAAATAAGATTGCGAAAGAGTTCCAAATTCTGTTCGGTATCCATAGAAGACCTCCTGTGTCTGTGGCGGCAGTCTGCCGGTTTGGAAACAAATATGGGAAATTCAGTTTCCGGAAGGAGCAGCATCAGCCAGATAATTTTCGAGAGTATGATAGTCCTCCGCGTTTTCACAATAGATTTCACCGGAGGCGAGAAAATGTTCGTCACATACGATGGATGTAAAAATGAATTGTGATAAGAGAGAATTAAGATTCAGGGAATCCCCTTCCTTTGTCCTGAAAAAAACATTGCCCTTACAGATTTTTACAGTATTCAGAAAAGAGAGGATATCGATTGGATATGTTAAATACATAGTCATCACCACCTTTGCTCTCTATTATATAGCCGATCTTTTATATAAGCAGTATACAAATTCGTGAAAAAGACAACAAATTAGTTATTTGCTTAAAAACGCCATATATTCCGCAGCCGCCATCAGGAAAAACAGAACGAAAATCGAAATAATGCTAATGCTATCTGCTGTTTTGTCGATATATTTTCCATTTTCTATTTACTATAATAAAAATGCAGATTTTCTCTACGGCTTTCCGCAGGGACAGATACGTAAAAAAAGGAGGAAAGGAAGATGCAGACAAAAGAAGAATTGCTGCAGCATAAGGAAATTGACGGGGAAATGCTGAAAGCGGCTTACGATAAGGCTGCTGAACTGATTACGATCGCTACAGATGAATTTACGGAAAAGTTTCCGTCATCCGCCAGTATTCATAATTTTTACCGGCCGGGAAGAAATTATGAGTGGACACCGGGCTTCTGGACGGGGGAAGTGTGGCTGGCCTATGAAAAGACGGGTGATGAGGCGCTTAAGCAGACAGCGGAAATTGAAGTAAAGGATTTTTTCAGAAGGATTAAGAAAAGAGAGGGAGTGAATCATCATGATATGGGTTTTTTATACTGTCCTTCCTGTGTCGCGGCCTATAAGCTCACCGGAAGCGAGACAGGAAAAGAGGCAGCTATCATGGCGGCTGATAACCTGATGGCAAGATTCCAGGAAAAAGGCCAGTTCTTTCAGGCGTGGGGAAGATTGGGAAATAAAAATAACTACAGGCTGATTATCGATTGTCTTCTGAATATGCCGCTGCTGTTCTGGGCCGGTGAATTGACCGGGGATAAGGAGTATGAAAAGAAAGCGGAGGCACACATTAAGACCTCCATGAAAAATATAATCAGGGACGATAATTCCACCTATCATACTTTTTTCTTTGATGTAAACACCGGAGTGCCGGAGAAAGGGGTTACCCATCAGGGAAACCGTGACGGCTCCGCCTGGGCAAGAGGACAGGCATGGGGCATTTATGGATCCGCATTTGCCTACAAATTCCTGCGGGAAGAAGAATATGCCGATATTTTCTGTAAGGTGACGGATTATTTCCTGAAGCATCTGCCGAAGGATATGATTCCCTACTGGGATTTTGATTTCAGTGACGGCAGTGCGGAACCGCGGGATTCCTCAGCGGCGGCAATCGCGGCCTGCGGCATGCTGGAAATGAGCAAATACCTGCCGGAGGAGAAAGCGGCATATTATACGGGAATGGCAAAAAGGCTGCTGCACGCTCTGGTGACAGAATGTGCAGTTACGGATCCCGCACAGTCCAACGGACAGCTCCTGCATGGAACCTACGCGAGAAGCACTCCGTATAATACCTGTTTTAATATTGGAGTGGATGAGTGCGTGCTTTGGGGGGATTACTTTTACATGGAAGCGCTGACAAGGCTCTCCCGTGACTGGGATCCCTACTGGTATTGATGGAAGCATCGGAAAATAGGAGGAGTGGAAAATGAGAATGGAACAATATTTTGACAGGCCGGACAGCTGCTATTTTGTGCCGGATCCGGAGTGGGCCGCATCTTACAGCAGGGAAAACTGGGAAAAAGAGGTTAAGCATATTCTGCGTGTCGCGGATGAGGTATGTGAAAACACCTTCCTGTTTGATCTGGACTGGGATATGGAAAGAACCTGTGAACCCGTGACCTTCCGGGAGGATGTGGACTGGTGCTGTATACCGGATGAAGATCCGGAATTTGTCTGGCAGTTTAACCGCCACCGGTTTTTTATCTGTCTGGGACAGGCCTGGCAGCTTACCGGAGATGAAAAATATGTGAGAAACTTTCTCCGGCTGATTAATGACTGGATGGATCGGATTCCCATGGAAGGAATCATGCAGATGGGGCCCTGGCGGATGCTGGAAACGGGACTGAGAGGGGAAACCTGGACAAAAGCGATCCGTTATTTCAGGAACAGCAGCCTGCTGACAGAAGAATTTATTGATAAGTTTGCGGATTATCTGCGCCTTCATGCCAAAAGGCTGGAAGAAAAGGGCGGAGACGAAAGACTGCAGAGCAACTGGTGTATTCTGGAAAGCAGCGGGCTTTTTGAAATCGCCATGGCCCTTCCTCAGGATGAGGATACAAGGCGCTGGGCTTCCCTGGCTCTGAGACGTATCAGGGATTCGGTGCGGGTGCAGGTTTATGAGGACGGCAGCCAGTGGGAACAGTCTCCCATGTATCATAATGAGGTATTTCATTGCCTGTGCTGTGTGGTTTATCTGGCCAGGGCAAATGGGATAAGGCTGGATCCCGGGCTGGAGGAGACGGTACACCGTATGGCGCTGGCAGATGTGATCTGGAGAAAACCGGATGGCTGCCAGTTTATACAGGGGGATTCCGATGAGGTGGATCTGCGGGACAAGATAACCATGGGAGCCTGGCTGTTCCGGGATCCGGTCCTGAAATATGCAGGCTTTGATCGGATGGATTTTGAGGGAGCCTGGGATTTCGGCAGGAAGGCCAGTCTGGAATACCGTTCCCTTCCGGCGGAAAAGCCCGGATTTACATCGGCATGCCTGAAGGACAGCGGGAATTATTATCTGCGGGAAAGCTGGGAAGAGAATGCAAACCTGCTTCATTTCACCTGCGGAGCCATGAGTACGGGGCATTGCCATGGGGATAAGCTTCATGTGGATCTGGTCCTGAACGGAGAGGATGTTTTGGTGGACGGCGGGCGTTCCACTTATAAGGATATTCTCCTCCGCTTTGAACTGAAAGGCAATATGGGACATAATACGACTATCGTGGATAAAAAACCGTTTACGACCTTTACGGATTCCTGGGATACAAGAAAGCTGTCACTCCCTGTGAACAGAAGCTTCCATACGGGAAAAAAAGCAGAGTTTGTACAGGGCGGACATCTGGGTTATATCTCGGAGGGGATTTTTGTGAACCGCCGCATCATCTGGATTAAACCGGATATCTACCTGATAAATGATCAGTTTTATGCTTCGGGGGAGCATGAATACCGGCAGTACTTTCATTTTGCACCGGAGGGCTGTGTTTCAGAGGAGAACGGCCTTCTGACCTTCCGGGGAAAAAAGAACGCCGCATTCTTCCAATTCCTGACAGAAGGGGTTTCTCTTGAGGAATACAGCGGAATAATCTCACGGCATTATAACCAATGTGAAGAAAATGTCTGTGTCAGGGCGTCCCTGAAAAAAGAAGGTTTTGCAAGCATGATTACTGTCATCAATGGCGGAGATTCACTGGCAGAAGCCGTACAGGCCGAGCTTCTGGATACCTGGAGCCATACACGGTTTACAAACTTGAATGAAACGGAGGTGCAGGCGGTAAAGATTACGGCGGGCAGAAGGCGCTATGTGGTAATTCTCTGTCATAATGAGTTATTCCACAGTTCGGATGCGGTTATTGCAGGAGATTGTTTTGGGGTAGGAAATGTCTGTGTTTTTGATGTGTCAGAGGTCAAAGAAGGCGAAAGATGCTATGGAGGGGAATTACTGCACGTCTGAAAGATCTAAGAAAAGGAAAAAGAGGTCTATAAGGGCCTCTTTTTCGAAGAAAATATGTTATAGAAAAATGGGTTTTATTGTAAAATTTTCGGCTATTTTCGAAAATTTTACTTTTTTTTGACAATATTTTTATGATAAAATCAATTATAATGGAAAAATATAATGGAAAGTATCGAAAAACAGGACAAATGGGAAGCTGAAGGGCATGGAAGGAAGACGACAGAATGAGAAAGAACGGCAAGGCTTACCGAAAGCTTTATCTATCTTATGTATGCATTTTTTATATTCCCATTATAATGGGTGTCCTGTTCTATTCCTATGCCTACAGGGATGCGAAAAAGCATGCGGATATCTCTAACGAGAGTCTCATCCGGACGGTTAAAAATACCTGTGACAGAGAACTGGAATATTATGAAAATGAACTGATCCAGCTGGCACTTGATGAAAATATCCAGCAGCTGTCGGCAGTGTGCGGAAATTTCGGGGCGGAAAATTCGTATCAGCTTTATCAGCTTCAGAATGAGCTTTCCGATCTTTCGCTGTCCATGAACAAAAACGGGAATTTTTCCAGGGATATCATGGTTTATTTTGAAAACAGCGATAAGGTGGTTTCATCCCACGGCAATATGGATTTTAACATGTACTGTGAACTGTATTGTTTTGGTGAGGATAATGCTTCGGAAGAAATGCTGAAGACATATTTATCGGAATATCATTTTCGTGATTTTATAATGATGGATACCAAATGGACAAAGGGAAGACCGACTCTCCTTCTTACAATGACTAATCTGAAGGGGGAGCTGGGGGAATCCTCTGCCATGATCGGACTGTGGCTGGATCCCGCTGTTTTCAGCAATCTTATTGAAATGGATTCCTGGGAACAGGGGCTGGATTGGGTCATCGTCGACAGGGAAGGCCGGATTATAAACTGTCCGGAAAAATACGCCGGCCTTGAAATAAATTATGATGTATTGGGGCAGGGCGAAGAGCAGAAAACAGTCTGGAACAAGGAAGAATATATTATGCGGACCGTGCTGTCGACTGTTTTTGACTGGAAATATGTACTACTGATGCCGGAGCGGATGTTGAGTAAATCAGCCGGCAGGATGAGAAATATTTTTCTGGCCGGTATTTTTGCCTGCCTTCTGCTCGGTTTTCTTGCCGCATCCCGGATGATGAAGATTAATTATAAGCCCCTGAAGGCGCTGCTGGATGTGTTCAGGAAAGAGGAAGAAGCCCCCGATGTGGATAACGAATACCTTTATTTGAAGGAAAAAACGGTTTCCCTTCTGGAGGAGCGTTCTGATTTTGAGCAGGTAGCGAGCAGAAGCCGGGAGATTGTGAAGCACTATTATTTCGGCGATTTGATGCTGAATACCTTTGCGGAGGGCGGCAAGTCACCGGATCGTGAAATTATCTGCCGGGATTTCCTGGAGGGAAAGAACCTGGTCCTTCTTTTTATGGTAAAGGAAGCCGAAAAGCAGGAAGAGGACCAGGAGGAATATATACAGAAAAAAAGCATGCGCCGGTTTATCATTGATAATGTATTAGGAGAGGGCCTTTCCAGGGAATTCCGTCTGGAAAAAGTGGAACTGGGTGACATGGTGGCCGTGGTCATGAATATCAGGGATAAAACCATGGCTTATGAAAGACGTATTGCGGATATTGTATATTCGATGCAGAATTTTATCTATGAAAATTATAATTTCCATGTCGTTGCGCTGGCCGGAGAAGCGCACAAAGGACTGGAAGGGATTCATAAATCCTATATGGAAGCAAAAGAGGCGGAAGAATTTGTGGCGGCGCTGGATCCCGATTTTATCAGCTACAGGGAAGTCCATGACCGGGCCCATAAAAAATACGCTTATTCCGCCGAGCAGGAAGAACGGATTATTGCTGCCGTGAAAAATCATAACAGCCAGCTGGCCATATCCTATATTAATAAAATCCTGGATGTTAACTTCCTGGAAATCAAGGCTTCCCCGGAAATGCTTAAGCGTCTTTTATATGTTATGATGGGAACCGTAATTAAAGCCGCCCAGGTGGTGGGAGAAACCTCCGATGATCTGGGAATGAATGATATTTCCATGAAGCTGTCCCTTGAGAGCATTAAGGAAAAATTCGCCGCATCTGTAGAAAACCTGTGCCGCATATCCGAAATGCAAAGCCTGGAATGCGGGCAGAATCAGCAGCTGTGCCAGAAAATCAGAGAATATATCCAGGCTAATTTCAATAACCCCGATCTGAATATATCCCAGACCGGACTGCATTTTCATATGACCCCGGCGTATCTTTCTTCCATTTATAAAAAGGGCACCGGTGAAAGCTTATTAAAATTCATAAATCAGACGCGTATCGACGAAGCGGAAAGGCTTTTGTCAGAAGGAGTCAGTGTTGTAGAGGTGGCGGAACGGGCCGGATTCCGTGACAGCTCTACTTTTATCCGTATTTTCAAAAAATATACGGGCGTTACCCCCGGCCAACTGAAAAACGGAAGATAATATTCTTGAAATTGCAGATATACTTTAAAAATCATCAAAAAAGATTGATAAAATCATTAGGTTTTGTCAATCTTTTTTGTGTTTTATCTATATAAAATGCACAATGGTAAATATAAAATATGGGTGAAAGGCATGCAGAGTGAATAAGTGTAAACAGCATGTGTTTCTGCAATATACCGCAATGGATCATTGCAAAAATTATCATTTCCACTATAAGGAGGAAGCTTTATGAGAAGAAATCTGAAAAAACCGGTGGCATTATTGACGGCGGCGCTGACAGCCGCATCCCTGCTGGCCGGCTGCGGCGGCTCTTCAGAAGAGGGCGCCGGTGCAGATGCGGGCACACAGGTGAACGAGACGGATACCGCTGGCGCGGCGGCAGAGACACCGGCGGACAGCGCAGAAACTGTTGGGACGGCAGGGGCGGAGACCGGTACTTATCCTCTGGCAGAGGGAGGGACCCTTACTTATTGGCTGCAGCTGAATCCCAATGTGTCCGCAAATTTTACAAATTTAGGCGATACGGAGCTGGGAAAAGCATGGCAGGAGCAGACCGGAGTGACGGTACAGTTCCAGCACCCGGCGGCAGGCCAGGAAAAGGAGCAGTTTAATCTGATAGTTGCGGACGGCAGCCTTCCTGATATTATGGAGTGGCAGTGGGTAAAGAATTATCCCGGCGGACCGGAGAAAGCGATCAAGGACGGGGTTATCATTCCTCTGAATGACATTTTTAAAGAGTACTGCCCCAATATTACAAAGTATCTGGCTGAAAATCCTGATATTGATAAAATGATCAAAACGGATGACGGCAACTACTTCGCCTTCCCGTTTATCCGCGGCGAGGACAAGCTATGTTATACTGTGGGCGGCTTTGTCCGTCAGGACTGGCTGGAAGAGCTGGGTATGGAAGTCCCTGAAACCGTAGATGAATGGCATGATGTACTGACCGCCTTTAAAGAAGAAAAAGGTGCGGAGGCCCCTCTTTGCTTTGACTGGACCAATTTCAAGGATTCCAATCCCATTGCGTTTGCATTTAAAGTAGGCACGGCAAACGGGACCCAGTTTATTCTGGATGATCAGGGCAAGGTCGCTTTCGCCCCGGCGCAGGAAGGCTATAAGGATTATCTGATGACATTGAACCAGTGGTACAATGAAGGGCTGATCGACAGAGACATCGCAACCCTGAACGGAGACCAGGTAACAGCCAAAATGACGAGCGGCAAAGCCGGCGCATCGGTAGGATGGGCGGCCAGCCGTATGCAGCTGTTCATGACAAGCGCACAGCAGAACGATCCCGGTTACATGCTTGTTGCGACCCCTACGCCCACAACGGAAAAGGGTGCGGTACCCGAGTATGGTTATATGGAAAATCAGTTCCCCGATGTTTCCGCAGCTATTACCACCAGCTGCAAGAATGTGGAGCTGGCGGCGAAATTCCTGGACTACGGATATTCGGAAGCGGGACATAACATGTTTAATTTCGGTATCGAGGGTGTTTCTTATGAAATGAAGAACGGTAAGGCAGAATACAGCGATATCGTCATCAATAATCCGGATGGATGGCCGCTTGCACAGTCTCTGGCAAAATATATCCGTGCCAACTATAACGGGCCTTTTGTACAGGATTTGAATTACCTGGAACAGTACCTTCAGCTTCCTGCCGTAAAAGAATGTCCCAGTGTGTGGGCCGTTCCGGATGCCAGAAAGCATACAGTTCCCAACATAACTCCTACACAGGAGGAATCGAAAGAACTGGCTACCATAACGAATGAACTGGGTACCTATGTCTCAGAAATGTCACTGAAATTTATTTTTGGTACAGAAAGCTTCGATAACTGGGATAAGTATATCGAAACGTTACAGGGCATGAAGCTGGACAGGGCGCTCGAAATAGAAAATGCGGCTTTGGAACGCTATAACGCAAGATAATACCGGGGGGATCGGATAGTTTATGGCCGGGGGCGGTTGCGCAAACAGCCCCCGGCCGTTTATAAATCAGGGAAAGGACAGAAAAATGAATGGGAATTCGTTGGGTTACAGGATAAAAAAGGACTTTCGGCGGAACTGGTCGTTATATCTGTTGGTTTTGCCTGTCATTATTTTCTATGCAATATTTATGTACAAGCCCATGTATGGTGCAATCATTGCATTCAAGGATTATACACCGGCAAAGGGTGTTTTCGGAAGCGAATGGGTGGGCTTTGAGAACTTTAACAGATTCTTCGGCAGCCCGTATTTTGGAAGACTTCTGAGAAATACACTGCTGCTGAGCATTTACAGCATTATATTCGGTTTCCCTGCGCCTATTATTCTGGCTCTTCTGCTGAATGAGGTAAAGGGAAGGAAATTTAAAAAGATTTCACAGACAATTACATACCTTCCCCATTTTATATCGCTGGTAGTCGCCTGCGGTATGATAAAGGACTTCTGTCTGACAACAGGCCTTTTCAATGATATTATCGTCCTGTTTGGAGGGACGAGAGTCCCTCTGCTGCAGGATCCGGCTTATTTCCGGACCATATATACCGTGTCCAGCATATGGCAGGAGGTGGGATGGGGATCCATTATCTATCTGTCCGCGCTGTCCGGTGTGGACAGCCAGCTGTATGAAGCGGCTTCCATAGACGGAGCGGGAAAATGGAAACAGCTGCTGCATGTGACACTGCCCGGAATCGCACCAACTATCATTATTATGCTGATTCTGAGAATGGGTTCTCTTATGAGCATGGGATATGAAAAGACGATACTGCTCTATAATCCATCCACCTATGAAACCGCAGACATCATTTCTTCTTATGTATACAGAGCAGGCCTGATCGAACAGGATTGGAGCTATTCCACGGCAATCGGTCTGTTTAACTCTGTAATCAACTGTATTCTGCTGTTTATTACCAATCAGATTTCCAAAAAAACAACAGAGAGCAGCCTGTGGTAGGGGAGGAGAAAAAATGAAAGTTAGAATGTCTTATGGAGAGAAAATATTTCAGGTTGTAAACTATATCATACTGTCATTTATTGTGCTGGTATGCCTCTACCCTATGTGGCATGTGGCCATGGCCTCCTTCAGCGACAGCAACCAGCTGATGGCTCAGTCGGGATTCCTGCTGAAACCGCTTGGCTTTAACCTGCAGGCCTATGTTAAAGTATTTCAGAATCCGATGATACTCAAAGGCTATGCGAATACGTTGTTTATACTTGTGGTTGGTGTTATACTGGATTTGATTATGACAGCTCTTGCTGCTTATTTCTTTTCCAGAAAAGATGTGATGTTTAAAAAACCACTTATGCTGTTAATCCTGTTTACCATGTTTTTTTCAGGCGGTATGATACCTTTTTATCTGACCTTGAAGGATCTGCATATGATTAACAGCAGATGGGGATTGATCATTCCCTTTATGATCAGCACCTATAATATGATCATTCTCAGGACATCCTTCGAATCCATTCCGGACAGCCTGACGGAGGCGGCCAAAATTGACGGAGCGGGTCATATGACCATCCTCTTCCGCATTATTCTGCCGCTGTCCAAGGCGATTATGGCGGTAATGATTCTTTATTACGGCGTTTCCATATGGAACGGATGGTTCTGGGCCTCTACCATTTTAAGGGACAGGGAACTGTACCCGCTGCAGGTGATACTGCGGGAAATACTGATATCCAATGATATACAGGCGATGAACGGAGGCGCGGGCGGAGACGCGGAGGCAATTGCCCAAAGTATTAAATATGCAACAATCATGGTTGCAACCGTGCCGATTCTTTTTGTTTATCCGTTCCTGCAGAAATATTTTACCAAAGGCGTTATGATCGGCGCAGTGAAAGAATAAGTGAACAGGAAAACTTTTTACATAAATAAATTACATGAACAGGAGGATTACACAAGATGAAAGCAGAAGCATCCGGGATTATACTGCATCTTAATGAAGAAACGCTGCACCTGGATATCAAAGCCGGCGCAGCGGACTGGAAATGGGCGGACGGCTTTTGCCCTGCGGTTATCACAGAAAAGGAAACAATTCCCTTTTCACGCTGGCAGGAGATTGGGCATGAAAAGTTTGTATCGGGGGTGGGGAAAGGAATCCGTTCCTCCTATCGGATGCTGGACGGAGAGGAAGAATCCTATTCTTTTGAAACATCCGTCTGGGTGGAGGAGATGGAAGAGGACTGGTGCGCCGGTTCGGGAAAGGGCGGAAAGCTGTATGGGAGAGTCCATTTTGAATGGATTCCCATCTGTGAAGAAGGGCTTGCCGTAAAAGAAGTCAGGTGGCCGGGCTGTATGGAATTTGAGGAACCGTCTTCGCAGTGGCAGACCCTTGTAAATGAGGGGCAGGGGCTGCTGATTCCCAACAACTGGAAAATCCAGGCTGGCGCGCCTGCCTTTAACGGAAGGTTTCTCACAGCCGGCAGCTACATGCCCTGGTATGGACAGATCAAAAACGGAGCCGGATACATAGCGATAGCATCCACACCCTGGAATGGGGGAGTCTGGCTGGAACATCCTGCGGGCGGTCCCTATACCCATATCGGTACCTGGTGGGAGCCGAGCCTTGGAAAGATGGATTACAGACGCTGTATGGAGTATGTGTTTGCTGACAATTGCGACTATAATGAGCTCTGCAAGATCTATCGGAACTATGTAAAGGACAAAGGGCTTTTTGTTACGCTTGCGGAAAAAATGGTCAGGGTTCCCGCCATAAAGAAGCTTGTAGGCTGCAGCATTATGCACTGCGGTATCAAAACAAATGTGAATCCGGAATCGGATTTCTATGATAAAACTGATCCCGAAAAAAACAATCATGTCACATCCTTTACCGTCCGGGAGATGCAGATGGGTAACCTGAGAAAAATGGGGGTAAAGAAGCTCTTTTTACACCTTGATGGCTGGGCGGATCCCGGCTATGACAATAAGCACCCGGATTACAGGAATGCCTGTAAGGAAGCCGGAGGCTGGGAAGGCATGAAGGACCTGGTGAATACCGTTCACCGCTGCGGCTTTTTATTCGGGATCCATGACCAGTACAGGGATTACTATCTGGATGCGGATACCTTTGATGAGGAATATGCCGTAAGGTTTACGGACGGTACGATACCGAAACATAAAAGGTGGGCGGGAGGCCCCCAGACCTATCTGTGCGGAACCCAGGCACCCTATTATGTCAAGCGGAATTTCCAGGATCTCTTCCGCCATGGCATTAAGCTGGACGGTGCTTATCTGGATGTATTCACCTGCAATGAGGGGGATGAGTGTGATAATCCGAGACACCGGATGACAAGACGGGAATGCTATGAATACAGAAAGCAGTGCTTTGACTGGCTGCTGGCCAGAGGAATCATGACCAGCTCGGAAGAAGTTTCTGACTGGAGCATGCAGAGCCTGATTTTTTGTCATTATGCGCCTTATTCGTTTATGCTGAAAAGTCCCGGAACATCCAGGGAAGGAATCCCGGTTCCCCTGTTTAATCTGGTCTATCATGACTGCGTGCTGGAACCGTGGATGATGGATAAGACAGAGGGAATGGAGGATTTTATGGGATATGCGCTTCTCAACGCGGGCATGCCCTATCTGCTTCGGGACGGAGCCTATGAAAATATGGACGGTTCCTTCACCGACAGCTCAGGAATGTGGATTGAGGAAATGATATCCCGCTGTAAGGTCGTACAGGAGCTCCATGAAAAGGTCGCCTTCTGTGAGATGATGAGGCACGAACTGCTGGATGAAGACGGGATGAAACAACGGACAGTATTCTCAGACGGGACCTGTGTGACAGTGGATTTGGGGACCGGGGAGTATGAGATTAAGTGATATAGAGATTCGGGAATTCGCTGAATGGAAAACAGCCGCGGACTTTGGGGGGAGCGACGCTCCCTTCCGGATGCAGGCTGTTTTTCTTTTATTAGGTTTCAGGGGGAAGATTTAAGCCGTAATAGACAAGACTGACGTATATAGCTTATAATAAAAACACAAAAGGAAAGTATCGTTTCACAGAGTGAAGAGTAACAAGAAATCGGAGGTCACACAATGAATATACCGTTCTGGGAAGATTCCTACAAAGATGACAGTGTATCTGCCTTTGGTATCAAACCGAATGATACATTAAAGGAATTTCAGCATCTGTTTGACAAATCAGGATCGGTGCTGGACGTTGGATGCGGAGACGGGAAAAACTCCTTATATCTTGCAGGGCTTGGATACACCAATGTAGAGGCATTTGACCTGTCAGAGAATGCGATTAAAAAACTACATAAGCTTGCCGTTTCTGAAAACCTGCACATCAATGCATGGCAGCAGGACTTGACCCAGTTTGTATTCAATAAGAATTATGATCTTGTTATGTCCTTTGGAACACTTCATTTTGTAGAAAAAAAGTATTGGAAGGACTTTATCCTGAAGGCAAAAAGTCATACCAATGATAATGGAATCCACATCATGCAGCTTTTTACAAATGTGCTGCCCGCATCGCCTGACATAGCTCCTTTTGCTGTCGGACTGGCGGATGATGAAGAGATTAAGGAACTATATAGTGATTGGGAAATTCTGCAATTCAAATCCTATACATTTGAAGATGAGCATCCTGGTGTTCCCAAACACTACCATGCTTCTAACAAAATAGTCGCTCAGAAGAAATGATGCGCATCCCATTTTACTTTTTCTATAGAGCAAAAAGTAAAACGGGATACAGAAAATAAACCAGACGGAAAGGAAATATCTTATGTGTGAGAAAAAAAGATGCTCTTGGGCGGGGGATATCCCCATATACATCGATTATCATGACAATGAATGGGGACGTCCTGTCCATGACGACAACAAACTGTTTGAAATGCTGATATTAGAAGGAATGCAGGCCGGGCTTAACTGGATCACCGTACTCAAAAAAAGAGAGGCGTTCCGGGAAGCTTTTGATGGATTTGATCCGGACAAGGTAGCTCTTTATGGTGAGGAAAAAATACAGGAGCTGCTGGCAAATGAAGGTATCATCAGAAACCGTCTCAAAGTGAATGCCGCTGTTACAAATGCCAAAGCATTTTTGGAAGTACAGGAAAAATACGGAAGCTTTGATAAATTTATATGGTCATATGTGGATTATACTCCGGTTAAGAACCATTGGAAGAAGATGGAGGAGATACCAGCCACAACTCCGATCTCGGATCAAATAAGCAAGGATTTGAAAAAGATGGGATTTAAGTTTGTCGGCTCAACAATTATTTATGCATTCATGCAGGCTACGGGCATGGTGAATGACCATGTGACAGATTGCTTTGTTTATCAGGAGGAGATAGAGTAGGCTTGTAAGTATATTCCTGTGCGTTTATAATATAATAGAACAACAGCAAAATCTAGAGAATGTTCCGTTACTGATTCATTCAGCACACTCAATTTTAACTTGGAAGGGTCTTTCAGTATTAAGATATTTGGAGGTAAAACTGTATGAATAAAAGGACAGAACCATCAATTCTCCAAAATTACGATTCTGAAATTGCTTCTTTAATATCCAGGAATCGTGGAATTTCTGAAATAGAAGCACTCAGGCTTTTTTTGAATTCAAAAACGCATGCAATGTTAGCAAATGATGATATGAAATTGTGGCATTTTAGTCCATTAGCAGTTTTTGATATGTGGGAAGCAGAAGAAGCAACCGGAGACCCAAGAAATTCTTTGTATATAAGGGGTGATGAAGTTGAGTAAGGAATTTAAATTTTTTACATTTCTTCTTGAGAGTTACGCAAAATATAAAGGGGTAACTGCCGCTGAGGTACTGAAAATATTAGATGAAAAGAATTTAATTGATTTTGTTTATAATATGTACGAAATATATCATATTGAGGCTATTGAGAATGCGTTTATGGATATTGATAGTTTAATAAAGACAGGAAGAACAGCATGGTAATTTTGGATTTATAGTAGTTCTTGGAAATTATCAATTTCCATCCTTTCCTTAAATCTTCAGCCTTTCCATGTGTCTGCAAAGATAATCCGAGTAAGTCCTGAAGTCACTGCTCTTTTCCTCTTCTTCCATTACAGAAAGCAGCCGAAGCGCCCGGCTTTTTCCGGGATCGCTTTCCCGGAATTTACAGGCCTCCCGGCATATTTCATCTACATTTTGCCGCATTTCCTTCAGGTTGAAATCAAAGAGTTCATCAATGGTGATATTGAAATAACCTGCCAGAATGGGAACCAGAGTGATATCAGGGAGGCAGTTCTACCTTTCATATAAAGCAGCTATATCATGTATTCTGCGCAGCATTTCTGTACGGATATGTTCCGGCTCCAGACATTCACATTTATCTCCGAAACTGAAAAGAATATTGTAGTAGTAGTCATTCTCTATGAAAGGAAAACTTACAATATAATGATCATCGCCATCCGGTGAAAAGTTTTCATAAGTACAGAAATCTAGTGCTCTTTCCATGACAGATTTATGAATGCGGATTTTTATTTTCGTCTGCATGGCGGCCGCGATATCGGTAAAATCCAGCTGCGGGTTTGGGTAATCCCGCGGTGTAAAGGTTTCGTCCTGAATCTGCAGGTTTGATATGCGGGATATCCGGAATAAGCGGAAATCATTTCGTTTATGGCAGTATCCCAGCCAATACCAGTGGCTGCTTTTCAGTACAAGCTGATACGGCTCGGCCGTCCGTGTGGTTTTCTTCCCGTATCGATCGGCATATTCAAATGAAAGCAGCCTGCTTTCCTGAAGAGCCGTCTTGATGGTTTCCAAATACGGATGTGTGTTACTGTTGCCCATCCATGGATCCAAATCTATATAAACTTGATTTGCCCTGAATTCAATGTCCTTCGCTTTGTCGGCAGGGATAAAACTTTTGACCTTCGCAAGGGCGTGCACCAGTTCATCACCTCGTATCATGTTGGAAAGACTGGAAAGCCCCATCAAAAGAGCGGAAAGGTCGTCAGTCGAAAAAACCTTTCTGTCGATCTTGTATTTCTCCATGATTTCAAAGCCGCCGCCCACTCCCGACGTCGAACGGACGGGAATACCTGCCATGTTAATGGCGTCTATGTCACGGTAGATTGTGCGGGGGGAAACTTCGAACATATCCGCCAGCTCCTGTGCGCCTATACGCTTTTTATCAAGGAGTATCATAATAATGCTGACAAGCCTGTCTACTTTCATCTGCAGGGTACCTTTCCTGATTTTTTAATTCATTATAGATTGTTGCCATACAGGTGTCAACAATTGCAGGATATAATAAAAAAGCAAACAAAGCAATCTGCCTTGCAGAAAAAACAATATAAAAATGGAGGATATTATGTTTACAATGTATGTTTATGTTCTTGACACGTTAGCTGACTGGGAGCCGGGGTATGTTATTTCAGAGCTGAATTCCGGCCGTTTTTTCAAAAAGGACGGGCAGCGGGTATCGGTTAAAACAGTCAGTTGCTCTAAAGATCCAATCACCACAATGGGCGGGATGACAATAGTGCCCAATTGCCTGGTTGATGAAATGGTGGTGAACGAAACAAGTATATTGCTGCTGCCGGGCGCAGATACATGGAACGACCCGAAGCATGGCGCTGTCATTGAGAAAGCAGGCGAATTTCTTTCTTCAGGGGCTTTAGTATGTGCAATATGCGGCGCTACCGCCGCGCTTGCCAATATCGGGCTGTTGGATAATCGCCCGCATACCAGTAATGGACCGGGATTTCTTGAAATGGTTTCTCCCGGATATAAGGGGCAAAGCTTTTATATAGACAAGCCGTCTGTAGCAGATAATAATCTTATTACGGCAGGCAGTACAGGAGCTTTGCTGTGGGCGAAACAAATAATTGAGCATTTGGATGTTTTCCGGTCAGACACACTGGAAGCCTGGTATAAATATTTTAGTACAGGCGATCCGAACGCTTTCTTTGCCCTGATGCAGACTTTGCCGTCGGGCAGCGAAAACTGAACAGCCTCTGCCATAATAAGTACGTATATATAGACTATAGAAGATACCTGACCAATTTTTCCCATTATGCAAGGCGCCGCAGCGCTCATTCGTAGAGCCGCGGCGCCTTTTTCGTTGTCATCAAATCAAACGGAAATGCAGAGTTTACGATAAAAGAGATATTTCTTTTACCGTATGTGTCTCATTGTAATTTGAATAACCAAATGTTATAATAAAAAAGATTAAGTGTTATATTTAAAATTGAGGAGGCTGTTATGAAAAGATCTGAATTTCAAGGGAATCCTATAATCAGTATAGATGAAACAGTAACTCTTTACCATGGTTCCAAAGCGGGTATCAGGGGTACTATTGCTCCAATAAGCCGTGACCGCTGCGATTTTGGAAAAGGCTTTTATATGGGAACAGATCGTACTCAGCCGCTCACTTTGATTTGCAATTATCCAAAGGCAAAAATATATACATTAAGCGTTGATTTGTCTGAACTCAAAATTCTTGATGTGGAGGTTGGCTTAGATTGGGCGCTGTTAGTTGCATATAATCGCGGTAAGCTGGATTCTGTAAAAAGCACAAAAATCTATAATCGTTTTGTGGAATTGAGTAAAGGATGTGATATGATTATCGGATATATTGCAAATGACAGAATGTTTGTTGTACTTGATCGTTTCTTTAACGGAGAGATTACGGATCTTGCGCTGATTCATAGTCTTTCCGCACTTAATTTGGGAAAACAATATGCGGCATTAACGGAAAAGGCCTGCAAAAAAATAAAAATTATTGAGGAGCAGGAAATCTCAGAGTATAATCGGGATAAGCTAAAACGATTGAGCGAAGTAAATCGTTCCGAAGGTATAGCAAAGGCAGAGGAGATTTGCCGGAAATATCGCCGTGAAGGACAATTCTTTGATGAAATATTAAAGGCAGGTGAATAATATGACGAAGTTTACTCTTGAAAAACGGCAGCTATGTGATATTCAGGGCCGATTATTTGAACTCGCACTGAAAAACGGTTATGACTGCCCTGCATTTATTAAAGATTTTATGAACAGTCAAACTGCCTCTGCTCTTGATGATACCTATGACCGCCTGCAATGGGCCGGTGAAGAATATATTCTTGAAGAGCTTGATGAAGAAGTAAACGGCTTGAAAAAAGAAGGTATTACTTATCCGGTGGAGGTAATGTATTGGATCGGATATACTTACCGCTATTGGCATTATTACACAAAGGAGGCCAGCCGGGAAATCTATAAAACTGCAAATGCCGATACAATGAATGAATGCTGGCTGGGCTTTCATACTCTTGATGTTGAGATGGCAATTGATAATCTGAAAGAAATTTACAGGCAAAATTGTGATATAGTATAAGAGAAACTATAAAAAACTCAGCAGAAAAATTCAGTCATAAATTTGTCTGCGGCACAGGAGAAAATAACATGTTGGGTCATTTCGGTTTTTCATATGTGGGCGTGTTGTATCTGCTGATGCTGTTCCTTCCGAATATCATCTGGATAAAAAATAAGCCGGAAGGATATACCTCTGAAGGGGAAAATCGTATTCTGGGTATATTTGAAAATACCGGGCAGGTGCTGGCAGTATGTGCTGCGGTCATTTTTTCTGATTTTAACATCAGGCCGGAATTTCCATGGATATTGTGGCTGATTATATCTTTTGTCTTTATGCTCATGTATGAGCTGTACTGGGTAAGATATTTCAGAAGCCCCAAAACACTGAGTGATTTTTACAGCAGTTTTGCGGGCATTCCGGTAGCCGGGGCCGCTCTGCCTGTAATCGCGTTTTTTCTGCTGGGAATTTATGGTAAAAATATATGGATGCTTCTTGCCGCCGTCATTCTCGGTATCGGCCATATAGGAATTCATTTGGAGCATCGGAAAGGTATTGGTACAAAAAGATGAATTTACAGACGGAAAACAGGCTGGATATCGCAGTCCTGTCAGATATACACGGCAATTATGTGGCGCTGGAGAGTTGCCTGGCTCATGCGGTATCACAGAATATAAAAACCTTTCTTTTTTTAGGGGATTATGTGAGTGAACTGGCATATCCGGAACGGACGATGAAATTACTGTATGAGATGGACAGAACCTGTTCATGCCGGTTTATCAGAGGAAATAAGGAAGAATACTGGTTTCAGTACCGTGCCGGAGGTGAGCAGGGCTGGGAGGACGGTTCCTCCACCAGCGGCGCCATGTTATATACATACCGTTCTCTGACACCGGAGGACATGGATTTTTTTGACAAAATGCCCATTTCACAGAAAATACAGCTGGAAGGCTTTACAGCCTTTACCGCATGTCATGGTTCCCCTTTTAAGGTAAATGAAAAAATGCTTCCGGAGGATGAAAATACAAGGCAGATCATGGAGCGTACGGAAACCCCGCTTATACTGTTCGGCCATACCCATGTCCAGAGAAAAATAGAATACCAGGGCAGGATCGCCCTGAATCCCGGTTCTGTGGGAATCCCCCTGTACAGCAGCGGAATGACACAGTATATGATTCTGCATGGTGAAAACGGCTGCTGGAGGGAAGAATTTATCAGCCTGCCTTACGATACGGACAGAGTAATCCGGGAAATGCACGAGGCCGATATGTATAGGCATGCCCCCTATTGGAGCAGGATAACGGAGAAAATCCTGCAGGAGGGCAGAGTCTCCCATGGAACTGTCCTGGGACGGGTCATGGAATTGTGCAGAGAGGAAACAGGAAGGTGTAACTGGCCTGATATCCCGGAAAAGTATTGGGAGCAGGCAATAGGAGAATTATTGTGAAAACAATGGAAAACAGGGCTGTGAGAATTGTAAGACTGACAGGAGAAGACAGGGAAAAGCTTTTAGAATGTGCAAAGCTTCTGTTTGTATGTTTTGAGCATGCTTGGAATACTATGGAAGAGGCGGAAGAAGATATGCTTCGTATCCTGGAGGCGGGACCGGTGCTGGCGGCTGTGGAAGAAGAATTGGTGGTTGGGTTTATAGGAACGAGGCCAACCTATGAACCATACGGTTGGGAACTTCACCCTCTGGCAGTGGAAGAGCGGTCAAGGAAGAAGGGAATCGGTAGCCTGCTGATAAAGGAAATAGAAAAAGAGGCGGTGAACCGGGGCGCCATAGTCATGTATCTGGGAACGGATGATGAAGACGGAGCAACAAGCCTTTCCGAAGGAGATCTTTTTATAGATACCTTTCAGAAAATTAAAAATATAAAAAATAAGAAGAATCATCCATATGAATTTTACGAAAAGAACGGCTATCAGATTGTAGGAGTCCTTCCGGATGTGAACGGTTACGGCAGGCCGGATATTTATATGGCGAAAAGGTTATGTGAAAAAGTCCAGCTAAGAAATGTCAAGAAATAAAGTGAAAAATGTTTAAAAAGTTTTTTT